>Ga0181463_1000390_pt1 | contig 12158 bp, 7 predicted proteins | sample InSIn1gowninarea_FD_119071 | JGI IMG/M metagenome (GOLD analysis project Ga0181463, IMG submission 119071) | Clean room microbial communities from NASA Spacecraft Assembly Facility at Jet Propulsion Laboratory, Pasadena, California, USA -... ... | reverse complement strand
GAGAATGAAGAAGATTTTAAAGAAGATTACCTGATTAGTGATGAAGTGGAAGACATATTCAACAACATTCCATTGGATAGATAAGAGATTATGTTCTTCAATTGAAATTTCCTAAGAAATAATCTATCAAAGAATTATTGTTAATATATCTCATCAAGGATTTCATAAGGCCCATTCACGGATAGATTCTGCAAGAATGCTTAATCTTCATAATCTCCCCCTAATAGTATGTATGGTCTTCCTTTTGGTAGAGTGTCCCCATCAAATACTTATAATATTAAGGATAAATTCATTAGGTCAACAACAAGTGATGTTGGCTGGAGTGTTCAAGAGAATTTTGGATTCAATTTACTTCGTTCTCCATACTTGTGTAACTTTTTCTCCGGCATGGTTCTAGGTTGCGTAGGGGCCCACTCAAGTTACAATCATGTGCCATATGTCCAATGTTATGACACTTGAATCAGTCTATGTTGTTCATGAATATTAATTCATTTCTCACAAAATTTCTTCTCGAAGATTGATAGGGACCATTAAATATGTTTTTGTGACATGCCATACAATCTTTGGCAATTTGCCCAAAGTTTGTATAAGAATAACAATAACCAAGAAATACAATTTGGTACATGGGAGAATAATGTTTTCTTCATGTACTTCCGAAGTATTTTTCCTTGGGATCCTTTGATGATAACCATTGCTTCTTTCATCCTTGACACCATCTGCATTTCTTCTTGGAGTAGGATTTATTCGAATGTCAACTTGACTCTTGCCTTTACTGGGAGCATCAACATTTCCTCCTCGCTTCCTCACATCCTTGTTGTTTGAGGCATTTTCATTCTTGCTTAAGAATTCACCTACATAGAAAAGGCTTGATTTATCAAGGTCATACCTTTGATGAATTAGGCTATCATCTAGGGTTTGAGAACTCATCAAGTTCTTATTCAGAAAATCAACTTCCTGTTTAAGAAAGACAATTTCTTCCTTCATTTTCTTGCATTTTTCATCCTTCTTTGAGGGTATTATCTCCACTTGTTCCATCATCTTGGTTTCTTCACATCATTGGGCCTTAAGTGAGATGATTTCTACTCTTAACTTGACGATGTCATCATCCTTCTGTTCTAGTTGGCATGTCATCATGTTTCTCTCCTTTTCTATTTTATCAATTTTTCCTTCTATGAATGCCAATTATTCCATTACCTTCTCAATGCCCTGTGCTTGTTTCCTTGCTTCTTCTAGTTGTGATCTAGGTGAGGAGATATCTTCCACGTATTGACCGATCTTTGCTTAAATTTTGTTCAAGCTCTTGTGCTTATGATCAAGCTAGCTTGACAAGGTATCTTCATGTTTCTTCGCCTTATGCAATTAATTATCATGGACATGAATTATTGATGATGCTTCCTCTTTCTCTGATGAAATTCTTCCTTGATATTGGCTTCATCCTCATCTCTTTCTTGTACTTGAAGCTTGATAAGGTCAACTTCCTTCCTTGTCTTTTCCTGGTCATCAACTTGTGCTTTCTTCTTAAGTTCCTCATTTTCTCTTTTCAAATTGTTAATATCTTTTCTGGCAGCCATAAGTTTAGAGAGGATATCTTCTTTAAAATCTTCTTCATTCTCTTCATCTTCTAGGTAATTTTTAGCCATGATGTTATTAATCTTATCTTCAGCTTCCCTGATGGCCTCCGGATTTCCTTCTTCTTTTCCATCATTTTCTTGATTAGAGATTATTGTCAACACTCATTTTGAGTGAAGATCATGAAGCTTATCCCATATGAATTTTCCTAAAGAACATTCTTCAAAATTGGCATTCATACAATATGGCTGCCCATTCAATATTCCTTTCATTTCTCTTGTATTATGTTCCTTGGATTCTCCGTACATCATACTATCAAGAATCATCGATTTGCAGAATTCAATGCCTTGATTATTTAAGAAATTCATCATTCTTTCCTCCAATATATCAAAGTTTCCAACGAACAATGGGGCCTTCATAGATTGATTGACTTTAGTTCTGGTGGTTGAGAGAGACACATAGTTAGGAGGATTGGATACTTTCTTCCTTGGCTTCACCATTTGTTTTCTAATGATCAACATTCAATGTTAGGTCCCTGTACTACTAGTTCAATGCCTTACTATTAATAGTACAACCCCCTTATTATATTGTTGTGCCCATGTAGTCCCTATATTGTTTTTATTGTGCCCCATAGAAGCCCACTATTTTTATTATTGTGCCCTTACATTATTATTGTTATGTCAACTCTGATTATATTATGACCCCTTAGACTTCTATATATATAAATGAGGTCTTGTCATTTGCATCATCCAATAATTGTTCATTTCTATAATCTAAAGTAGGTTTCTCGCTCGAAGAGGCTTATTTCTAAGGTGTTCATCTATCTTTTTGTTAGTTGGTTTCATAACATTTGGTATCAGAGCATTAGATTCTAGGGTTTAGCTGCTCCAAACAAGACATCATGGAATTGTCAGTATAGCTTTTTCGTTATGAAGTTTCAGAGGCTAAAACCAAAACCCATTTGAGAATAAATCGGCTTGAACCTTGGGTCTGAATTTCATATCTTGTCGTGCTATACTTTCAAGGATATGATTTGAGGAAGTTAGGTCTTCTACAAGCTCCATAATTTAATCTCAAACAGGTCATCGTGGAATGTTCGCTATAATATTTTTCTACAAAGTTGCAGACTCTAAAATAAAAACCCTTTTGAACCGAAATCTTTGTGAAGCTTGGGTCTGAATTGCAGATCTTGTCTCACTATAGTTTTGGAGATATAATCTGAGGAATTTAGTGTTTTTGCGGACTCTTGAATTACATTCTAAACATGTGACCTTGGGAAAATCGTCATAAATTTCTCTCTGTGCATTTGATTTCAATTTCATGATAAGTTACAAAAAGTGAATAGAGTGTAGTCTTCTGTGTATATTATTTAGATCCTAAGGTTGAAACGGTGACACTTGTAACTTGATACAAGTGTGCTCTACTGAACCAGTCTATAAGCAGGTTATCGTGCGAGATTTGACATAACTCTTCCTTGTGGAATCTAATCTTGATCAAACTTGCGGGGCTAGAAATAAAACACGAAGGGCTACTGCAGGATGAAATTTTAGAACTTGGAGATATGAAATTGCACATTTACAGTCGTTTCAAGATCAAGTTCCTAAAATAAAGAAAAGAAGATATGAGGAAGTTTTATGGCAAGGATCTGATAAATTGGACACTATAGATGGAGTAATATTTTGATCTACAAGAGGTGAAACTATTACAAAAGGTACATCTTACATCTTCATATATAAAACCAGATCAATTATTATGGTATAAAGGGCTTTGATCCTGTAAACCACTTGTTACGTGGTCAATTTTCATGGAGGAAATGATAGCACATTATGAGGATATAGGGAGAAACACCTTCTTTAGACAATTAATAAATCTCGAACAAAAGTGCTCAATGGCAAAGCACATTGAGGACATTCAACAATTGAATATAAGGTAAAATGATATTCTAGAGAACTAGATCATTGATGTCTCCATAGGGATTTTAAAGGATAACATTCAACATTAGGTTCATCTTTGGGGACCTGATTCATTGGAGAAGGCATTCAGGTTGGAAAGAAAAGTGGAAAGAAAAATTATGGAAACAAGGGAGACTGCCCCTCACAACTATAAATATGGAAGTGTTGTTTCTCCTAGCCTTCCACAACCTACAAGGTTGACACCGCAACAATTGGAAGAAAAAAGAGAAAAATGGCTTTGTTATAATTGAGATAATAAATACATTAGTGTCCAAAAGTGTGCTGATAAGAAATTATTTTACATAGATTATGAAGAGGAGGAAGAAAAGGATCATGAAACATTAAAATAAGAGGATATACATGAGGAACCAACCCTAGAGAAAGAAGAAATAAATCCTACCATATCTTGTAAAGCATTGGAAAGATTTACCAATCCTCAAACTCTCAAGGTAGAAGGATATATCAAGAAGAAAAAGGTTCAAGAACTGAAAGATCACATCGAGAATGAACCCTACCATAGCTTGTAATGCATTGGCTGGAATTACCACCTCTCAAACTATCAAGGTAGAAGGGCATATCAAGAAGAAAAATGTTCAAGAAGTGAAAGATCACATTGAGTATAAAGAAATGAATCCAACCATATCTTGTAATGCATTGGAAGAAATTACGACCCGTCAAACTCTCAAGATAGAAGGGCATATCATGAAGAGAAAGATTCAAGCACTGAAAGATCACATCAAGCACCAATAACAAATTCTCCAACTTTTAAAGGATAACACCACTTTGGTGCAGAATAATATGAAACAACGCATAGATCAACAATGTAGTGAAACAAGTTTTTATGTAGGTGATTGAGTACTTTTACGGCTACATCTCAAGCCAGCTATTTATGAGAAGGAAATGTTGGAAATACTACATACGCTTAGTAAATGGTGACCTTACCTAATGGGAAAAAACTTCACAGTAAAAATTGTTCAAAAATATTTTGGGTTATGGCTTTGAAATCATCTACAAAAAAGGGAAGCAAAATGTTGTTGCAGATGCACTCTCAAGAAAGGACGAGGATGTGGAAGAATATTTTTGTGCTACTTCTAGTATCCAACCAGATTGGATAAACTAAGCAATGGATGAATGGAAGAAGGATGAAGAAGTGTGGCCACTCATTCAAAAGTTGTAGGATATCCCAGTTCAAACAATATTTCTAGAACTTGACGAGGAAGGAAAATTCATATTGGATCTTGGAGCAGTCACAAAAATAAGAACCTGACAACTATGAAACCAATCAATTTCAAAGTATCTCATCAAGTGGAATAACATACCCACTAAAGATTCCACACGTGAGGACAAGAATTTTATGCCAAATCATCAAGAACCACTCAAGCATTGAGGACAACACCTTTTGAAGGAGAGGGGCATGTTAGGTCCCTATACTACTATTGTAACCCCTTACTATTACTAGTACAACCCCTTTATTATATTTTTATTCCCACGTAGTCCCCATATTATTATTATTGTGCCCACAGAAGCCAATTATTGTTCTTATTGTTTCCTTACATTATTATTGTTATGTCAGCTCTGATTATATTATGACCCTTTAGACTCCTATTTATAGAAAGGAGGTCTTGTCATTTGTATCATCCAATAATTGTTTATTTGTCTAATGTGAAGGTGTTCCCTTGGAAGAGGCTTATTTATAAGGCATTCATATATCTTTTCTATCTCTTGTGAGTTGGTTTCATAGCATTCAAGTTGTTAGCCTTTGAATGAAGGTATTGAATCTAATACCAATTGTTGGCAATACTAAGAATGGGGGTGAGTCAATATTTCTTTTCAATTGTTATTTTTACTAGTTAGATCACTTATATTTAGAACACAAAATGGAAAATGATAGAATAAATAATTTTATTAATTTATTGCTTCAATAAATCAAGTATAAGGTATATAGGGATCCAACCATAGATGAAGACACTGATATTCAAACTCCAATTCTCCAACTTGTTGCTAGACACCAACTTAGATTTTTGTGAGGCTTTAACCTCTAGGGCACTGACCCTATCTTCTCAAGGCACCGACCTTGCATTTAAAGCCTCCAAAACCTAGGGCACCAACCCTTATTTGGTATAGACTCTGATCTAGTCTCTTCCGGACTCTGGTCCTCTAGGGGTCCAACCCTATCTTATCCATGGAGCCAACATTGAGTTTAGGAGCACCAACTACAAGGACATCATATTATATTTTCCAAGCACCAGCTTGAACTTTCGAAGACACCAACCTCAAGGGCTCCAACCCCAAGAGCTCCAACCCTATATCTTCACTTTGTCAAGGTATGTTTGGTTGTACTTCACGACTCCCAAGGTCTTCTTCACCCAATCATGTCAATCTTAAGCTTCATTGTATTCTTCACCCTACATCATCAATCAAAACATTATCTGATTAGAGGGTATCACCACTACTCTATAAGTCACCTAAACAAAATCTCCAAGGTCACCTCATGATGCCTTCAATGCATCATGGTTTGCAATAGTATCTCCATGAAAAAATTCTATAAATCCTCAAAATATCTTAGAGTATCCTTCAAGGTGGCTTAAATAGGTAGCCCAATTTTTGCACCTACTCTAGGCCTATTCAAGGACTTATTCAAGAACTCTCCAAGGGAGCCCTCAACAATTCTCAAATGTTTCGTTTACAACTGCACAACAGTTCTTCAAAGCTCCAAGATAATTTTTCAAAATCCTTCAAATACTATTCCATGAGGCCTTAGAGGTTAGCAATATTGTCTCCAAAAGATGTAAAATAGGTCTTCAATAATGATCCAACAAATGATCTTAAATAATGTTTGGTGAAGAAGATTGTTGCCAAGGTTGTTCCTTCAAGTCTTAATCAAGGTCAATTTAAAACATGATTCAATAAAGCTTCAAAGAATAACTTAAAATAAGAACTGGACTTTGTTTCAAAGAAGTGTCAAGGTCTGCTTCTTACAGTAGGTTGAAAGCTTCTCCAAGGTGACGCCAAGGTCTGCACCTTATCACATCCACAAGACAGCCAAATCTATTTCATATCAGAAGTTTTCTCTTTAATTCTTCCACAATAATATTTCTAATCCTCCATAGTCCTATTCAAGCTCCAACTAAAATGCTAAAACACTGCACTACAAGTATCCTCCAGAGATGTAAGATAGCATGAAAATCTGTGTTTAACAGAGAGAGAGTGCAATTTACAATATTCACTTTCCCAAAATGATCAGTCAAAAAATAGAAATAAAAAGTCCTAACTCAAAAGTCAGCATTGGTCAACATGGATGAAATTTACCTCCAAAATGGCTCGGTTAACCTTGGTCAATTCAACCTCCAACTGCAAGATAATGCATCCCAAAATAGTTTGAAAATAACTAGTCAAATCTTGTCAACAAAAATCAATGCAACAACCTAAAATAGGGAAGTCAATACTGGTCAATGGGTCAATTTACCTTGATCTTTGTGCCCAGAACAACATCCTATCTAAAAAAATTCTCCCTCACAAAACCAAAGTCAAATTGGGTCAACGAATGAAAATTTAGCCTCCTGAAACTTCAGTCTCCCGAAATTTTTGCCTCCTAAAATTTCAGTCAAATATGGTCAACATGGAAGCTAGAAAAGAGAGCCTTCCTTTGCACATGTGGAGAGAGAGAAGCCAAAAAATGTGTACCAAACCAATATGATAGAGAGAAATATGAATGAGATGAGATGCAAAAATGAGGAGGAGGCACCTTGTATTTATATGGAGCATTGAAGGCAGAAGGAGGATATTTTGATGGTTGGCTAACCTTGACAATTTGTCCATAATCAAAATAAATTTATAGCTTCATTTGTACATGTCAGAATTCGATGATATTTCGATCAATTCTACACTTTTCAGTGAGAGGAATCCAAGAAAAATATCATTTCCTCACAAGAGTTGTGCAAAGTGATGTTTGGCCCTAGTTGCCCAGTTTAACATCTTCTCATTCCAGTAAGTATGATGACACACTTTCAAGGAAGTTCAATTATGAAAATGAATTTGCAACATTAGAATTCCATTTTCAACATATAAAATGAATATAATACTCATATCAACCATTTCGCTTTGAAGCATTCTGGCTCACTCATCCTGAATTCAAAGACTTCATCAAAAATACATGGAACAACTTCCAACCACAAGAGGGATCCAAAATGTTCAAGTTTCAACAGAAACTCAAATATCTCAAATCCTGTATCAAGCTCTGGAATCAAGAAACCTTTGGAAACATTCTTGAGGTGCAATAGGACCTAAATAGGGAAATGAAAGAGCTACAACATAAAATAATCATGGGGGGACACAATGAACAAACTTTGGAACAGGAGCAATGCATTCACAATCAATTGGAGGAGAGGGGAAAGCAGGAGGAAATATTATGGAAGCAGAAAATCCAGGATAAGTTGGCTGAAGGAAGGAGAGAGAAACACTAAGTTCTTCCAAAGAACCACTATACAGCAGAGAGTGCACAACACTATTCCTTTCATTTAGAAGCAGCATGGGGAAAAAGTAGAAGAGCATGATGAAATTGAGAAGGAATTCATAAGGCACTTTCGGCAAGTTCATCAAGAGCCCCAAACCAATAGATGGCCAGCTATTGAAAAAATCACCTAAAATGTGCCAAAAATCATCACTAAAGAACACAATAAGCTCCTTTTGTGCCCTATTCGACCTCAAGAGGCGGACACTGCAATGCATCAGCTCAAGGAAGGAAAATCCCCTGGCCCAGATGGCTTTACAACCAAATTCTTCCATACCTTCTGGGAGCTGATAAAATATGAACTCTGACAGGTGGTGGAGGAATCGTGCACTCTTCACTCGCTTTCTCCCTCTCTCAATTCTACATTCATTTCACTCATTCCAAAGGAAGAAAGAAACATCACTCTGGATAAGTTTCGTCCAATCGCTCTATGTAATGTAATCTACAAGGTGATATCAAAGGTCATAGCGAAGATATTAAAGCCGCTACTGCCCCTGCTTATTTTGCCTGAACAATCCAGCTATGTGGAAGGGAGACAGATCTTGGATGGAATTATCCTCATGCACAAAATCATTCACTCTCTCAAGGACACCAAACATGCAGGTATGATTCTCAAGCTTGACCTGTCAAAAGATTTTGGTAAGCTAAGTTGGGTATACATACAAAAAATGTTAATAGCTTTTGGTTTTTCTCCAATGTCGGTTCGATGGTTTTTGAGTCTCATATCTTCAACTTTCTTCTCCATCCTTATAAATGGCATACCATCCCATCCCTTTAGTCCCTCAAGAGGCATTCAACAAGGTGACCCTCTCTCACCATTCCTTTTTGTTCTCATGGTGGAAGGTTTGGGCCGCCACATCGAACATGCTCTCCTCTCCAAGAAAATCAAAGGTCTATCAATTCACAACTCCCCTGCTATAACCCATCAACAGTTTTTCGATGACAACATGATTTTTGGGTACCCATTTGTTCAAGAAGCTTCAATGTACAAATCTCTGCTAAATGACTTTGCCGAGGCTTTGGGAACTAGCATTAATAAAACAAAATCTCAATTTTTTTTTCTTCCACACTCCTCCTATTGTTCAGCATGCCATAGCTTGTATTATGGGTTTCTCCATAGACTGTCTCCCTTCTAAATATCTTGGAGACCCATTTATTTATTCAGCCATTAAGCATACCTCTTGGCGTATGCTCATCGTGAAGCTTGAACTCTGACTGAACTCATGGACTCACAGATCTCTAAATATAGCTAGTACACTGGTGCTAATCAAGGTTGTGCTACAGGCAATGCCACTTTACCTATATTCAATCCTTGCAGCTCCTACATGGGTAATTAAAAGAATAAAGGATCTACAACACATCTTTCTTTGGGGTTCTATGGGTACAAATCGCAAATGGGCTTTGGTAAAATGGACCACTGCATGCATGCCTAAAGAACAAGGAGGTATTGGACTGAGAGACCCCATTCACAGTAATGCTATTATGTGCACAAAAATCTGGTGGCAATGGCTATCCACCCCAAATAAACCATGGGCAGCCATTTGGACTGCTAAATATGCTAATCACGGGCCATAGGAGGAGCTCATTAAACTGACGCCCAATGCAAAAGGATCACTCATATGGAACACAGCCAAACAACACTTCTTAATGATATAATGACACAGTTTTTGGGAAGTTAGAAATCGCAGAACAACACGTTTTTGGAAGGATGCATGGAACTAGTTGCCAAAGCTCAATGGCATTCTGAGTCAACTTCTAGTCCACTCTGGGGAAGAGCAGCATCAGGGAGAGATATGGCATTATTGGACTTAGGAAACATATCGAGGATACAAGCAGTGGTAGCGAAATGACACAATAATCAGTAGAGCGGATCACCAAACTATAAGGGAACTGGAAAGGGAGCTCCAAAAACACCGAGTAAGATACACCGAGGGTAGAGACATCCTTAGTTGGGGCTACTTGCCAAAAGGAACCTTCTCCAGCACAGAGGCATACAAAATCATATGTTCAAATACCTCGCCCTTGGATCCGATATGGGGAAGAATATGGTTAGCAGGTACCTGGCCCAAAGTTTCATTCTTCCTATGGTTGGTGAGGCATATGAAAATACTCACTTGGGACAAACTTAGGTGAAGAAACTATCATGGTCCCTCAATATGTGTTTATTGTAAATCGCATGAGGAAACACTCCAGCACCCTCTAGATTCCTGCACCCTTGCTAACCAAATGTGGGAGAAAGCCGGTTTTCGACGCCAAAGAAGATGCAGGGTATGAGACGATATCACTGACTTCATTCACCAATGGCATCAGAATCCATACAAAAGTGAAGTTCTCAACCAATTATGGAGATTGATTCCTGGGCTCCTCACTTGGCGTATCTGGAAGGAAAGGAACAAGCGCATATTCCAAGGTCAAATAAGTCCTCTAGAAATCATCTGGGGCAACTTCTGTCTGAACCTCAAAGAGACATTGGCACTTTGCACGTGGATGCTGGATGATTCTCCCACTCTGGCAAATGAGAAGGCCATTTAGGCTAATTGGAATTTGCCTCTCCCAGAGGGAAATGCAACTCAAGCCCCCTCACAAAGCAACAACGTAAAGAAGGAATCCTAGACCTCCCCTCCAAAGTACACTTTGAAGCTCAAATTTGATGGAGTATCAAAGGGAAACCTTGGAAATGCTAGATATGGGGGAATTTTCAGAAATCATGAAGGCTTACCCCTCCTTATTTACTTTGGCAACATAGGATGGGATGCCAATAACACAGTAGAATTGGAGGAACTGTGGCAAGGACTTCTCCTTTCCAGAAAACGCCAATTTCATCCCCTGGAAATTGAAGGTGACTCCCTATCCTCATCAACATGGCCAAACAACTCCTTAATGTGGTCATGCTAGAAAAATTGCCAATAGCTAGAGACTTGAAGCTAGATTGGAGACCATAGAATAATGGCTTCACAATAATCGAGCAATCATCTTCACTCATTGTTCAGATTATTTTCTAGATACATCACATAAGGATTATTCTTCATCGATGTTTCGAACCAGATACAAGGATTATTCTTCATTTACAACTAGTAACAATAACGCATAAGTATTATTCTTCATTTAGGTTGTTCATTATTATATGCATGAGGGAGTGACTATTGAGTTTCATCTCCCGATGGCTTTTCAGTTTCTCTATTATTTATTTACATTATTTACAGTTGTCCACCCAATCCCTATGATTAGGTGTCAACAAAATTAGAATTATATTTTCAACTAATTTCATACATATCTTATCCATTATATAGAACAAACAAAACCCTTAGTGAGGCAGCAATAGTAGCAATAATGATGTTAAGTTTATCAATTGTAATATTTACATGATACGAGTCCTTTATTGTCTAGGTCGTATTCCACTTCCAAATTTCAACAACATTTCCACAACACTCATGAAACAATTTTATTGCACTTGCCACTTGCAACAACATTTCGACAACACTCATGAAACGATGCAAATCTCTCAATTTGTGTGTGCAGGACACTGAAATTTTCCATAGGATAATTTCTTAGTTAAATGATTTCGAAATCCTTAAGTCATGAACCATAATTAGATGATCCCTCTCAAAAATATTTCCTAAAGTCGAAGAAACAATATTGTTGTTGCGAGAAATTTTTTTTTGATGCCTTCCTACAAGTTATGATCTCCAGTGAAATCACAAGAAAGTTTAGACAATAACTCGAAATTTAATAAACAAATAAAAATTGTTGAAGTGGGCATGTGGTAGTCGGGAAAAATTGTTTGACATAGAAAGAAGGAAATTTTCGGAGGTATAATTTATCAAAATTACCAATCATTCACAATATTCCCTTGAAAATATCTCTTTGTATGCATAAAATAGCAGGTTGATGTGAAACTTCAGTTAAAATATGTTGAATTTAATGCATAATTTGTGTCGTAAATTTATGTTTTACAATTTTCTCTCCAAGTATTGTACTTTCATTTTTCTAGTAGGGATGAATCAGCAGGTGCGTGTCTGACAGCTTAGATGGTTGATATGAGTATTATATTCATTTTATATGTTGAAAATGGAATTCTAATGTTGCAAATTCATTTTCATAATTGAACTTCCTTGAAAGTGTGTCAT
>Ga0181463_1000388_pt1 | contig 12166 bp, 12 predicted proteins | sample InSIn1gowninarea_FD_119071 | JGI IMG/M metagenome (GOLD analysis project Ga0181463, IMG submission 119071) | Clean room microbial communities from NASA Spacecraft Assembly Facility at Jet Propulsion Laboratory, Pasadena, California, USA -... ... | reverse complement strand
TGCTAATTGCGTCTACACCTGGGAGCAGTACCGAGTAACTGCTTTAGGAGTAGTACTTTTAACCTGTATCGACATGTATATAGAAGGAATAATGCTCATCATTAATTCAATTCAGGTAAGCATTTGAATGAAAAGTTAACTATGCACAATAATAATCATTTCAATAATTCAAGAAGAAATTTTATTTATAACGTCGGACTTGCCGCAGTAGGTGTTTCTGCTTTGTCCTCTTTCACATTCGGCAGTTCAGAGGATAATGCGTCGGACAGAATTAAAAAGGCAAAGGCTGAAGGCAAACTGGGCATTGCATTAGTAGGGCTTGGAAGCTATGCAGGTGGGCAACTTGCGCCGGCTTTGCAGCAGACAAAACATTGTTATCTCGCTGGCTTTGTAACAGGCACGCCTGCAAAAGCAGAACAATGGAAAGAGAAATATTCCATCCCCGAAACAAATATTTATAACTACGAAACTTTCGATAAAATAAAAGATAACCCCGATATCGATATTATATACGTCGTACTTCCTAACTCGATGCATGCAGAGTATGTAATTCGCGCTGCACAGGCGGGCAAGCACGTTAGTTGCGAAAAACCAATGGCACTTACTGTTGAAGAATGTAATAAGATGATTGCAGCATGTAAGAAAGCAGGTAAGCAGCTGACCGTTGGTTATCGTCTGCGCTTTGAACCATATAACCTCGAAATGGAAAGATTGGGTACGCAAAAGGTTTACGGCAATATTAAAAAAGTTAGTGCGGGATATGGATTTACAATTGGTGACCCGACACAGTGGCGATTAAATAAAGCCATGGCCGGTGGTGGTCCACTGGAAGATCTCGGTATCTATTGCATACAAGCCATTTGCTACACAACAGGCATGGAGCCGATTGCTGTAAGAGCCCAGGAAGGACCGAAGACAGACACAGTAAAGTTCAAAGAAGTAGAACAGTCTCTGACATGGCAGTTTGAAATGCCTAACGGATTAATTGCTGATGGCAGGGCAAGCTATAGTGATAGTATGAATTTTTTAAAAGCAGAAGCTGATAAAGGCGTGTTTGAATTGACTGCTGCATATAACTACAACGGACAAAGAGGGAATACACTTGACGGACCCATGAATTTTCCTGTAGTAAATCAGCAGGCCCAGCAAATGGACGCTTTTGCAATGTCACTTAAAAATAACAAGCCCACCATTGTGCCAGGTGAACTGGGTAGAAGAGATGTAAAATATGTACAGGCCATTTATAAAGCCATGCAAAGCGAAGAAAGAGTAGTGATTGGAAAGTAGCAATGATTAATCAATAAAAACCTTTTATGATAAAAAGTATATTTGTACTGGTATGGTTGCTATCTTTTTCTTCAATATTTTCCCAACAAAATACCGTTGGTTTATTTGATGAGCATAGCGATGTAGGAAATCCTTCATTGAAAGGAAATACAGTTTATAATAGTGACGATCAAACGTATCTGCTTTCAGGTGCCGGTAAAAACATGTGGACAAACCTTGACCAGTTTCAATTCGCATGGAAAAAAATTAAAGGCGATTTTATTATTAAGGCTACGGCAAAGTTTATAGGTAATGGGGTTGCAGGTCACAGGAAGATTGGTATTATGGCGAGGGATAATTTAACTACCGATAGCCGCTACGCCGATGGCGCTTTACATGGCGGTTTGCCCTTGCTAACTTCCTTGCAGTACAGACTTAAGGATGGAGATACTACAGGACAAGTACTGCTGGCTTCTATCCATCCAACCGAAATAGAATTTGCACGTTCCGGTAATACATTTACTTTTTCTACTGCCACCTATGGTGAAAATTATAAGACGGTTCAAAAGGAAATGACATTGAACGATGAGGTCTACGTAGGTTTATATCTTTGTTCACATGTGGATAGCGTAATAGAGAAGGCAGTTTTCAGTAATGTTCGCATTACTATACCCCCGGCAAAAAATTATCGCCCTTACAGAGACTATATTGGGAGTCATTTAGAAGTAATGGATATTAACTCGGGCCACAGGAAGATTTTATACAGTGTGCCCGGTTCCATACAGGCCCCTAACTGGACACGTGACGGCAGATATCTTATCTATAACAGTGCGGAAGGATTGATGTATAGATATGATCTCAATACTAACACACCTTCACGACTTAAAACAGGGTTAGCCATAAATAATAATAACGATCACGTGTTGTCATTCGACGGCAAATCGCTTGCACTGAGTAATTATATGGGTAAACATGTCTCGACCATTTTTACTTTACCTGTCGAAGGGTCAGATAACCCAACAAAAATAACTTCAGAAGATTCCGGGCATTCGTACATGCATTGCTGGTCCCCCGATGGCAAGAATTTGATTTTTGCCGGTCAGCGAAGCGGACAATACAATCTCTGGAGTATAGATATTAAAACAAAAAAAGAAACCCGCCTTACCAATCTGACTACTATCGATGACGGGCCTGAATACAGCCCTGACGGCAAGTGGATCTATTTCAATTCTGTTCGTACCGGAACCATGAAGATATGGCGTATGAAGCCTGATGGCAGCAATCCGGAGCAGGTAACCTTCGATGAATATAATGATTGGTTTCCACATTTTTCACCCGATGGCAAGTGGATCGTTTTTATATCTTTTCCAAAAGACATCGACCCTACCACACATCCGTTTTATCATAAAGTAACTTTGAAGCTAATGCCTGCAAGTGGTGGCGTTCCTAAAATCGTTGCTTATCTTTATGGTGGGCAGGGAAGCATCAACGTTCCTTCATGGTCACCGGATAGTAAAAGGATAGCTTTTGTAAGTAACTAATAGTAATGTGCATAGAACTACACGTTGATGTGATTGATGAAGAATTGCTAAAACGAAAGGTAACAGAATTGGTAGCACTCAAGCCCAACTATTGTCCGCAATTTAAATGCTAACGGCTATAATACCTGGGGTGCAAAGACAATGGATAAATACACCAATCCGGGAAACGAGGCCGTCTCAAAACTAAAGTTGGGGCGGCTTTTTTATATGGAGCTATATAGAGAACTATATCAGTGGGGTTAAGGTAAATTCTTGTTTTTTAATCTCTCTTCATTTTTCATGTCTATCTATACATCATATTATATTTGGAATACTTTCTTTGCTCTTTTTAGGCTGCTTTTTTCCTTAAGTTAAGTTATGTGCTAAAGCAACTAAAATTATGAACTGTTGCTATTATATAAACTAAAATATATATTTTTTTATCTTTAGTATCTTTAAAACTAACATGCTTGTCAATGAAACTCTTCCTACTTACATTCTCTCTTTTCTTATTTACAATAACAACTGCTTCTGCCCGAGCCAGAGCTCAAGGTAATACAGCGATCGTTTCACCAGAAGTAGCAAACGATGGGCGTGTGACATTTCGATTGCTGGCGCCTAAGGCTTTTTCGGTTACCGTATCAGGCGATTTTGGTAGCGATGCAAAAATGACCAAAGGTGAAAACGGTGTTTGGAGCGTAACTGTGGGTCCCCTGCAGCCGGAAGAGTATGTATATTATTACCTTCTTGACAGTGTGAGAATGCGTGATCCTAACAATGCAAGAGTAAAAACAGGTTATGTTACCAGCACTACTACCAACCTGCTACATGTACCCACTAAAGAACCCGCATTTTATGACGTGCTGGACGTGCCACACCGAGAAATTCGCACCGTACTTTATAAATCAAAATCAAATGGGGTAACTCGTGAGTTGACGGTCTATACTCCGCCGGGCTATGATGAAAACCCTGGTAAACGTTAGCCCGTTCTTTATCTTCTTCACGGCTTTGCAAATGATCATAATTCCTGGCATCGTTACGGCAGAGCTAATGACATTCTTGACAACTTGCTGGCGAAAAAAACAATCGATCCTTTTCTCGTTGTTATGCCTTTGGGGTATGGTGGCGCCCATATCGATGGCGACGGCATAGGCATAGCACCTGAAGGAGCCGGAAGAATGGGCGGAGATCCTGATTTGTACAAGCGTGATCTTCTCGAAGACATTATCCCCATGATCGAAAAAATGTACCGCACTATTGCTGATCGCACGCACCGGGCAATTGTTGGTTTTTCTTTGGGAGGCGGACAGGCCGGGCGTTATGGTTTAGGTAACCTGAATATGTTTAGCTATATCGGAATTATGAGTGCAGGTCTTGGTGGCGGAACGAACACCGAACCGGTAAAAACTTTGGCAGCCGATCCAAAAAAAGCAAATGAACAAATCAGCCTTCTGTGGATCGCTTGCGGCCGACAGGATTTTGCGTTTAATGGCGCTAAGACTCTTTCAGAGTCGCTAAAGCAGATTAATATTAAACACAGTTTTGTGGAAACCGAAGGCGAGCATCACTGGCGGGTATGGAGACGCTATCTCCGGGATCTCTCTCCTTTACTGTTTAAGTAAAATTGTCTCATAGCTTCCATCTTCCTCAGGGAAAGGAAACGTCCATCAAAAGAATGGCCCCGTACTCGTAATGGCGCTTACCAGGGTAAAAAGTTTAATAGCCCAACGATTTTGTCGTGCGGTCCAAGGGAGATATATTTTTACTGATCCACCTTTTAGACTTGAAAAAAATTATGAATGATCCAGCGAAAAAATTTCTTTCACTGTTTTTCCCTGATGTATTGGCGGAGGAGATTGCGGTGAGTGAGTTCTGCTTTTACTTATTGTCAGAAGTAGGAATTGGCACCAATGATAACGGTGACTCTTATTATGTGACGCCTATTGGGCGGGAAGAAGCAGAGCAAATAGCGTATTTAATGTTAATCAACTCGTCATTCTTCAGAATTTCACGATGGAGGCAAGGAAGCATTTGCCGCATCCATCCAGCTCTCTGGTGAATTCTTACAGCAGCATATCTCGACGCAAAATGCATGTTACGCAGTCGGAGTGGGATCTAAGGCTATAGCTCCTACTACTCCCCGGATGATGTGGACGACGATGTTGAGCCATGGAAAGCAACATTAAAGTGGCAGGTGAGTCTTGAAGAAGCGCAGTAGCAGATTTAAATAAGTCTTATATCCGGTTTCACCGCAGATCTCGTAGTGGAGATTAGTGCAGTAAGGATAACTAAAAATAACGTCATAATAGGTGTTATTGATGTGCTGCTCAAGCCAAACACTCATTATTTCTGGCGGGTTCGTAGATACATGATGAGCAAAATGTAAAAGGGTGGAACCTGTTCACCATTTCACAACCGCCCCAAAGACGACAACCCTCATTAGTCCATCTTCTGGTGAACGGCAGGGGAAGTATTATCCTTCGCTACTTCCGTTTTCCTGGAAAAAGGTCGATGTGGCAGAAAGTTATACCATCCAGATTTCAAATGATTTGGCATTTACCTCTCTTATTTTCTCTGAGTTCAATGCAAGAAAAACGGAGGAAGTAGTCAGTGTCAAAATAAATGCAAACTTATGGTGGCGAGTACTGGCGAACGCTCCGGGAAACGATCCGGCATATTCCGAGGATTGGTCTAAAGAGTTAAATCTTGAGTCAACAATGCCCGAGGTTCACATCATTTCACCCAACTCGGATAAACTGACTTATCAATAAACCTCCTAAGGAAGTTGAAAAACCAAGAGCTAAAGGAAGAATTGTTGCAGTACCTGTACTACTAGAACCATGAACGACCACACCAAGGATTACATGGAAAGAAGCCAGTGGAGATGTTAACCGACGTTGAAGAGAGAAAAAGGATGAATAATTGCTTTAAAGTACTTGAAAAACTAATGGAGAAAAATGTCTTCGAATTACTAAACCTTTACAGCACACTTGTACTTGTACCCTTTATTCAATTTTTTGCATTTGTTCTTATGCTGCTTCTTCTCCTGACTTGCCTTTAGGTCATGCCACCATTTTACAGCAAGACAATCAGAATAGTATTTACAAAAAAATGTTAGAAAAACCGGCGGCAGAACTGATCTATAATTACCGCTTCGTATTTGTCTTGCTTCGATAAGTGTCCTGTAGTTGCTATAATTTGATGAGCCCTTTGTGCTATAAATAACGTCAAACTTGTTCTCATTATACCACCCCTCTTTCCCGGTCAGGTAAAAACCAGTTATTCTTTTATGATATTAAAATGCAGCTTTGGTCCCATTTGCCCTTCCTGGTTTTCCAAAGCATAAAAAGAAGCAGTAATTGCCCCTAAAGGACGAATAAGCAAGCCTTTTGTGGTTCCGTGTAGTAAGCGCTGCATAACGGGTTGAGAAATGGTAATGAAGTTTTTGCTTCCGGCTGTATCCGACAGCTCTTTGTCATAAATCGTTTGGGTATTAAAGATGTGTGCATAAGGTTTTCCCTGGATAAAACTGCCATATGTAACTTTCTCCTGGTCCAATTCACTTGTCCTCCAAAAATTTCAATGACTTTTACCCGGGGAAACTCTTCACCCAGTTGTTGTCCATAAGCCTCTATATAATTCCCTCCTGTGGAAATCGCCTGTGTTGTAATCTCAAGCAGCCCAGCCCCACCAGCTTTCGAATTTTATACTTTTCCAGGTCCCACCGTAAAATAGCCCATTGATTGGCGGTTACGGTCAAAACCCGGGCAAGGCCGTCGTTTTCCCGCACGTGCCAGTCATTTAGATTTACTTCAGGAAACTCGGAATTGATCAACGCATCGTGCTTCACATCCAGATGGTTCGAGAAGGTGTTAAGCACCGGGATTGGTGGGTGGTAGGGGATTTGAATTCCTTTATCCGGTCCTGCTTTTTTAAGGTCGATAATGTCTGCCTTGATGTAGTCAACATCCACCTGGTATTTATCCCACCCAAAATCAGTGACATTGAACTGGATATACAGGGAATCACCGGGAACAGCATCTAAATCCCGGGTTGTCATACTGATCACATGCCAATTCGTATCCGGTAGTTCAAACTCCATTAAATCATGATGAAAATCAGTTGTTCTTTGGGTGTTTACCATGAAATTAACCCGGTGTGGCGGATTGTTGAGCCGCACCCTGGCCTCCACCCGCAATTCGGTATCAGATCCCTTCAGCTTTTTCAAATCCAGGTACTGGGCAACATTTCGCTTGGTAATGGCATACCAAATGTTGTACGGGTCTTGGGTAGCATCTACCAATACAGTTGCATATCCACCACTCCGTTGTACAAAGTCCATAGTAGCATATCCGTCACCAGTAAAAAAGAGCCATCCTTTTATTTCCTTTGTGTCAAAGTTATCTACAAACTGTGCTGTGCATACGCCTGAGACCAGGAGTAAAAACATACATACAATGGAACTTCTTTTAATCTTTATCATGAAAATCTGCTTAATGCTGGTAAAAAAAATGTAAAATTTTTTGCTATTTGCTGCTCATTCTTTCCCTACAACTTTGTATACATTTACATTATAGGTACTTTCAAAATCAATAATAACTATTTTTAATGAATGATAAAAGGTTTTTCTTCCCCTCGTTTTGCCTGCTGATTTTATGGATGATCAGTTTTGACGCAATTGCTTTTCAAACTTCATCTTCTGCCAATCCACATGTATGGGAAATGCAGGAAATAATTTTAAAGGCGGAAAATACTTATGGTAATTACTATAAAGATGCTACTGTATGGGTGGATTTAAAAGGGCCTGATTTTTCCAAACGAGTATATGGATTTTGGGATCGCAACAATATTTTTAAGGTCCGGCTTGTAGCAACGAAGCCGGGCCAATGGGAATGGATCAGTGGGTCAAACCAGAATGACGATGCCGGACTGAGCCGAAAGACCGGTCAGTTTACCGCTGTAGAATGGACAGAAAAGGAGAAGCAGGAAAACCCTAACCGCCGCGGCTTTGTGCGTGCCACCGCGAATGGCCATGCGCTCCAGTACGCAGATGGAAGCCCGTTTTTTATGGTCGGCGACACCTGGCTCGCCGGTACGACCTGGCGGTTGCCGTTTGGCAATGCTCCCACCTCCAATGATTATCGTCCCGCACCAGGCATCGGCTTTGAAGATGCCATCCATTTTCGCAAGAATCAAGGATTTAACTCTGTAAGTATGATTTCCGCCTTCCCTAACTGGGAAGCGGACCTAAACCCCAGCACTTATGCCGACGAAAATGGCATATTTATTCGCAACGCCTGGGAGAAATTCGGTTACGATGTTGCCATGGGTAAAGGAACCGATGCTTCCGGCGGCGTGAGTTACTGGGGCACTTTTACGGCTAAGAATATGCGTGACGAATCGGGAAACCTGCCCTTTTCCATGTCCGAGAAACATAAAGGAGTTTCAGATTTTAACCGGATTAACCCCGCTTATTTTCAGAGTCTGGATAAAAAAATGCAGTACATGTCTGACGAGGGTTTTGTACCCTTATTGGAGACAGTCCGCCGGGATGCGGGTCCATCATGGAATGCCTACTTTGAGTTCAATGAAAGCTTTGCCCGCTATGTTCAATACCTTATTGCTCGCTACGGTGCGCAAAACTTTTTGTTCAGTGGTATTCACCTTGACTGGATCCCCAAAGAATTCAGCCTGACCGCGAAGCAGTTTAATGAGGCTTTGACCTACCAACTCAATACATACGGACCACTGCCTTTTGGACAATTGCATACTAGCCTCATCGACCACTCGACCTACTCCACCTTTGGTCATGGTGCTGAGGTTCCATGGCTCAATATGCATAGCGTTGGCAACAAGCCCAGGGATCATGGCTTTTACGGGGCAATGGATACCCTGTTTAATTTGAAACATCCTTACCCGGCTATTAATTTTGAACCTTATTATACCGGTTGGGATCATTCAATAAACCGGCCCGGTGATGAGCGCCCGGAGGCAAATTCGGAGAGGGACAACTATTTTGCACGGGCGCAAATGTATGGATCTGTTCTTTCCGGAGGCTTATCGGGCCACGTGCATGGTACAGCTGCTTATGATATTACCAGTACCGGAGAGCCGGCCGGAGCCCGCCCCCAAATCTGGGATGCACTGCAATACGAATCGGGAAAACAAATGCAGCATCTGAGATCTTTTGTCCTTTCTGAAGGCGGGCGTTATCAGCAACTGCAACCGAACCATCATCACCTCCATCCACAAAAAGCAAAAAACAGCTCCGTTCGAGGTTTAGATGGTTGGTCACTCATGATGATGAATCCGGAAAAAGATTTCGCTTTGGTATATTTTGAAAATAAGGCAGAGATACCAGGGATAAGTGGATTGAAAAACAACACTTCTTATTCCTTCCAGTGGTTTAATCCGCGAAATGGAGAGTGGAAAGTACCTCAAACTATCAAGTCAGACCGAAAAGGTAACCTGACCCTGCCAAACTTCCCCGACGGTTCAAATCCAGCCTTCGCAGACTGGGCAGCAAAGATCCTAGAAAGCCGTTAACCTGGAGGAGTTGCTGTGCAGGGAACATCTGTATTTTTTGAACGGAGATTCTAATTATACAAGTAAAAACAATGATACTTTTAAAATAAAATCATCTTTTTGATGATGCTATTCATGCTATCCTGCTTCGGAATTTTAAAATTTTTTATTACTCCTTATCGCCACCTCTTGTCCCAGAAATTAATAAAGTTTTTTAAAAACATAAGTGGAACGGAAATCAAGGAAGATCGAATTTTAAATTAATGGTAAAATTTAAAGTAGTACAAAAAAAACTGGCCCACTTATGAATTGGACCAGGGCTTTAAAGTTATCAGAACCTTATTATTATTTTACCGAAGAGTATCATGAACGTAAGCTTCTCTTCTTTGGAACAGTAACAGTTTCATCTTTGGCGAAGAAAGAGTACCAAGCCAACCTCCGAACGGTTTTTACCCAGTTACAAATAACTACCTATAATAAGGAACCGGCGGTTTGTTTAACTCCGGATTTGCGTTCACTTCGTTTAAAGGAATAGGCAAATACAATTGGTTGTACGGTAAAGCAAGTTGTACTTTTAGTGAATTTATACCTCCTGGCCTTGTGTAATCTATTGTTCCTCTTTCCTGGCCAGCAATAATCTGGCTAGCTTTTGCAAAGCCCTGACGCTGAACGTCGAACCAATAATCACCTTCAAAAGCCAACTCCGAACGCCGCTCACGTAAAATGATATCTTTCGTGAGGCTTGGCAGCATCGGAAGACCTGCACGTGCCCGTACTTTATTGAACGCATCAAGCGCACTTTGGTCACTTGTAGATGCAGCGTCGCCTAAAGTTGCCTCTGCATACATTAAAAGAACATCTGCGTAACGTAAAATATAAGTGTTTATAACAGTTGTTTGTTTTTGAACCGGCTCGCTACCACTTCCTGGTCCAACTACATACTTAGAGATGTTACTCCTTGTACCGTTTCTTACTGCGATCATTTCATTAGCAGCTAATTCTGGTGTACTTCCTGTATCGTAGATATACCCGTTAGCCATAAACTGATTATAAGCGATCGCCTTCGGAGAACCGCTTTTCGGCTGCACTTTCCAATCAGGGTAAAAACTTCCCTGTTCCATTACCGACCATTTACGGCGTTTGTCATCAGGCTCGTAAGATTTAAGCATGTCTAATGAAGGTATCGCTGAAGACCAACCGTCGCCGGTATACAACAGGTTGCCTGGTGCCCTGTAAGCCTGGATAGAATTTTGGGTACCATAGCTGAAAATAGCCCATTGTAAAGCAAATAGAGATTCGATATTGTTATTGTTTACAGACTTTGTAAACATTCCTTGGTAATCCGGGAACAAATCGTATTTACCGGAAGCTATTACTTCACCTGCCTTTGCTTTTGCATTAGCATAGTCTTTCTGATACAGGTACAGTTTAGCCATCATACCTTTTGCAGAATTCTTTGTTACCCTTCCTTTATTGGCAGTTTCAGGTAAATTGGCCTCAGCAAATTGTAAATCTTCCATTGCAAAACGTAACAGGTCCTTTTGCTGATACCGTGGAATAGCAAAGTTTCCAGATATTGCAGTTGCTCCCGGGTCAGTTACTAATGGAGCATCTCCAAACAAACGGGCAATATAGAACACACCTGTTCCCCTAATAAATCTGGCTTCAGCAATACCGAGGTCGTAAATTTTGGGATCACCGCCCTGGGCTTTCTTCTTCTCAAAAGTATTGATCAAAATATTGGAGGTACCAACAACACGATAAAAGGAAGACCATAGTTCCGAAACCCGCACATCGGTAGAAGATATAGAAAAGGTCAAAAAGCCAGCGGACGTATTATCGCCTGAATAAGCATTTCCCGCTAATACCTCCAAGCCATCAAGTGCATGGTCATTAAAGTCAAACCATGGCCTACCATAAAGTGTTCCAGTCGCAGATTGGATTTGTTCAATCGTTTCGTAAAAAACGGGTACACTAGGGGCATCCAAGGCAAGCCTTTCTGTAAACTCTTTTTTGCAGGAAGCCATCATCGTAGCTCCAAGAATGACAGAGTATAAGAATTTATTTTTCATTTCTTGATTACTTTATTAGTTGTTTAAAACTCTACATTTAATCCGATAGTAAATGAACGAGGATTAGGATAGTGACCATTATCAACGTTCATCAATGTAATTGACTGATTGAAAGCACCAATTTCAGGATCATAACCCGAATAATTAGTAAAAGTATACAGGTTTTGAGCGGAAATGTAAGCTCTCACGTTAGTGAGATGAGCCTTTTGTATGAACGTCCTTGGAATATTATACCCTAGCGACACGTTTTGAATTCTCAGGTAAGAACCATTCTCAACAAAACGGTCCGAGACAGTAGTATTATTCTTATTTCCTGAAGTAAATCTTGGGATTGTACCATTTAGATTAGCGGCGGTGTACCTGTCCATCACAGTCACTAACTGGTTGTTGAACAAGTTCTCAACTCCCTCCAGACCCCTACGCAAATAGTTGTAAATCTTTGCGCCGTAGCTACCCTGTAAAAACACTGAAACATCAAATCCACTGAAAGAGATTGAGTTAGTTAGACCATAAGTAAACTTAGGGTGGGGGTTACCGATGAAGCCTATGTCGTAATTATCTATGTTCCCATCAGGTACTCCGTTTGGTCCGCTTAGATCTTTCATTTTTATATCTCCAGCCCAGGTACCTGGAGTTGTGGCAGACGTAGCAGGTGGTAAACCGAACTGAACAGGAATAGCACCACTTGAAGCTTCTTTCTCAGTGAACAGTCCGTCGGTAGTAGCTCCGTAGAAAGATCCTACAGGATAACCAGGTACAGTACGTGTAACAGTGATAGTACCA
>Ga0181463_1000195_pt1 | contig 12190 bp, 5 predicted proteins | sample InSIn1gowninarea_FD_119071 | JGI IMG/M metagenome (GOLD analysis project Ga0181463, IMG submission 119071) | Clean room microbial communities from NASA Spacecraft Assembly Facility at Jet Propulsion Laboratory, Pasadena, California, USA -... ... | reverse complement strand
AAATATAATTATATATTTTTATGGAAATATTTACTTTAAATTAAAATTATATTATAAAAATTCAATCCTAATTGCAAAGCAAGTTAGAAGGTAAACTTATGGCCCACCCGCACTCATAAGTTGAAAGCCCCCTTTTTTTCCCATGCCTCGAGATATGGGCACATTAATCCAAGGGTTAAAAATACTTTTGGGACCCCAGCTCTTCCGACATTTAATTAAGGGGGGGTCCGAAAAGTAGTTTTGATGGCAGACCCCAAATCTACGTGTAACCACCTTGTAATTTCGCACCCCATGAACTTTATTGTTTTGACTTTTATAAATGTGGCAGGAATGGAATTTGATATGATTATGAAATAAATGCTATGTGTATGGGAGGCAAATGCAAAGATAAGGTGAAATTACATTTTACAGGAAATTCATAGATGGAATACCAAGTTGGTGAAATGAAATAAGTGTAAAATGATTTTACAGCCACACATAAAATGAAATTCATGGATGCTAAGAAATTATAAAAAAAAATAAACGGGAAATTTTCATATGAAATTAATGTACAGGTGACCAAAGATGGCATTCATGTAAATGCATTTCACGATACGAGATTAAGGGAAAAGAAACATGGTGAAATCAATTTACAGGCATGGTGAAGTCAATTTACACGTGTAAAATCATGTTGTAGGTGAAAGACAGAGTAAAGTGAAAGTACTCTACCAACCACACTAATCAACATATGGTTTTTCAAAACCATCCAGGTATTCTACAAGGGTGAAAGGAATTTACAAGCATGAAATGAATTTAGAGAGAAAGGTGAAAAAGAGAAACAAGCCATGGATTTTAAAAACTACACATGGTTTTGTGAATCCATGGAAAGGGAAAACAATACACAGATTTGGTAGATAGTTTATCTAATCATTTAATATATATATTGAAATTATAAATCGTGAAATTCATTTTAGAGTTTAATCAAATATTTGATAATTTTATATTCCTCAAATATTTGTGACAAAATAAAGGACGATGAAAATTAGAAAATGACAAAAATAGAATTCAAAGGGGCATATGGTAGACTAATCAGATTTAAAGGGACAGTTAGCAGATTATGGTAAAACAGTTTCAGCGTTTTTCTAGACCTCAAGGGCATGAAGATCAGTCTAAAACAACTAGATTGAGGATTATGTTACAGATTTTCAGCAGGCATTCAACCAATTCTAGATCTCAAGGAAAGATACTTGCAAGCAGTTCAAAGTTTCCAACAAATAATTTAGAGACAATGTTTTATTTTTAGTATACTATTTAGGATTGTATTCAATAATTATTGTAACAGTTAGGAGAGATATTGTCTATATATATTATTTCATTTGTAATATACAGTGTTGGCTTTTGATGCCAAGGCTCTTAAACTATGTAATATCTTCTCTTGAAGAATTCTAATGAAAGCCTTCCAGCTCCAGTTATGAGAAAATTTTGTATTTCTCGTATGTATTTCTAGTTTTTTCATAACTTGTTTCTACATATGTTCAAAGAAATTGTAGGAAGGTCTGGGTAAGGTAGATTAAGTCTTAATATCTCTGAAATTCTCTGCAAAATCATAACCTTTAGAAAGAGATTAGCTTATTGGACTGTGTCCAAGATAACTCCTCTTTGACTGGTTTTTGCTTTATGCTTTCTGATAACCATTAAAAGGGATAAGCTTATTAGACTATCTGTCTAAAATAGCTCCTCTTGGAATCAGTTTCACTTTGGCCTTCTGTTACCTTTGAATATGTTTTTGTTGGGCTTTAGAAATCTTCTACATGCATCTAAATTTCCTAGTTGTTAAGTAGTCAGTTCGAATGCTCAATTATTAGGAGTCCCCTTACATTATTCTACCATAATTTTTGAAAAAGATAAGCCATTCTGTCAGGCTGGAAGTTGACACTTTTAGAAGGGACCTTGTGAGAGAGGTCTTTAATCATGATTAGGGATTATCATTGATCGCTAACCATCCCCAATTAAAACCATAAATCTGGCCATTGTGCTTCATAGGATGCTGTTTAGTGACAAGTGAACAACATTAAACAAAGCCTCGTAAACATTGAGGGAGACCCCTCTAGTTCAAGGGCCAACTTAAACCTAAAGGCTGGTTGAGTTGGTTTCCTGACATAGTTTTTGTAACCAAGGGCTGCGTACCAGAAATAGGTGCCACATCTGGCGTCATTGCCGGGGAGTAAAGTAATGAAGATATCTTTCTCCGGGGAATGATGAAGATTGGATACATTCTTTTCTGGTGAACAAGGAGTAGGCATTTATTATTGGTTGCATTTCTTTCACCTGGTGAATCCACTTTGTCAAATGGTGATTCCACTGGGTAACCTATCCCATTGTTTCGAAATTTCAGCTGCCTTTACTACTATGCAAAGTTCGTTGATACTGCAATCAAAGTATATGTCTTTGCATCTCAACCATGGTTAGAAATCTAAAATTTCTATAGAGGATGAAACTTTTAAAGTACACCTGTTAGTATAATTTTTCCATGGAATTTTATGTTCATATTATATATATTCTTCATATTTTCAGCTGCCGGCAATGTGGTTTGCCAATAAACCCACTCCACACTTGGTTACTTTGGAAAGAAGATGACACCTAACAGTGTAAAATTTTCCAGTTCAGTTAGATAGAGGTGTGGGATTGATTAACTAATTTCAGATTCAGGGTGCAGTAGATCTACAATTTCTTCAGTTATATTTCAAGATTGCAGTATTAAGTTTGGTTTGTTTGAGTGCAATGAATTCCAAGGGATTAAATGATTGACTCCATAGCCCATGAATTAGGAACTCTTGTGCTCATTTCCACTTACAGTGTCAGTTGTTTCACTTCAACAATTTTCAATTTTTAGATTTCAGAATGAATAAGTCTCTGGATTAGTGCAGGAAATATAAGTTTCCATTCCTAGTTGCAGGTTTAATATGCAGTAGCTGGATGATGGAGATTGGCTATACATTACATGATGGCAAATCAATGATCAATAATTTTATGGTATGATTCCATGCGCAACACATAAGGCATCTGGTCTACTCATTCTTTGCATTCCGCAGGGGGAAGCAGTCCCCATTGGAGCCGATGTTGTAACATATTTTGGCACACCGAAAATTTAAAAATAAATCAGTGAGAAATTGCCACTTTCCTTCTGGGCTAAATGCTGAGAGATATAATTATTATGATTTTGAATGGTTTATTCTTTTTATATATATTAATTTTAATTTAAAATATATTATTTTAATAAAAATATAATTATATATATTTTATGGAAATATTTACTTTAAATTAAAATTATAATATAAAAATTCGACCCTAATTACAAACCAATTCAGAAGGTATAGTTATGGCCCACCCCGCACTCATACGTCTAAACCCCCCCTTTTTCCCATGCCTCCAGATATGTGCACATTAATCCAAGGGTCAAAAATACTTTTCGGACCCCGACGCTTCCAACATTTAATAGGGGGGTTTGAAAAACAATTTTAATGGAAGACCCCCAAACCTACGTGTCACCACCTTGTAATTTCGCACAACCCCCCTTCCTAAACCCCTTACCACTACCCCCTTCCCCCCTTCCTAAACCACTTACCACTACCCCCCTTCGAAAACCATGAACATTATTGTTTTGACTTCTACCCACCCCGCACTCATACATTTAAAACCCCCATTTTTCCCATGCCATACAAGGGTTAAAAATACTTTTCAGACGCCCGCTCTTCCAAAATTTAATTGGGGGGGGGGGGGGTCCGGAAAGAAGTTTTAATGGTAGACCACCAAACCTACATGTCACCACCTTGTAATTTCGTACCCCCCTTCCTAAAGCACTTACCACTACCCCCCTTCTAAAACCATGAACATTATTGTTTTGACTTTATAAATGTGGCGAGAATGGAATTTGTTATGATTATGAAATAAATCCTATGTGGATGGGAGGCCGAATGCAAAGACAAGGTGAAATCACATTTTACAGGAAATTCTAGATGGAATACCAAGTTGGTGAAATGAAATAAGTGTAATTTTTTTTTACAGCAACACATAAAATGAAATTCACAATGCCATGATTTACTAAAGAAAATAAAAGGGAAAATTAATGTGCAAATGACCAAATATGGCATTCATGGAAATGCATTTCACAATAGGAGATTAAGGTAAAAGAAACATGGTGAAATCAATTTACAGGCATGGTGAAATCAATTTATAGGTGTAAAATCATGTTGTAGGTGAAAGTCACAGAGTAAAGTGAAAATACTCTACCAACCACACTAATCAACACATGTTTTGCAAAACCATTGAGGTATTCTACAAGGGTAAAAGGAATTTAGAGGCATGAAATGAATTTACAGAGAAAGGTGAAAAAGAGAAAGGAGCCATGGATTTTAAAAACTACACATGGTTTTTGAATCCATGGAAAGGGAAAACACGGATTTGGTAGATGCTTTATCAAGTCATTTAAATATATATTGAAATTATAAATCCTAAAATTCATTTAAGAGTTTAATCATATATTTGAAAATTTTATATTCCTCAAATATTTGTGACAAAATAAAAGATGATGAAAATTATAAAATGAAAAAAATAGAACTCAAGGGGGCAAATGGCAGACCAATCATGTTTAAAGGGACAATTAGCAGATTATGGGAAAATAGTTTCAGCCTTTTTCCAGACCTCAAGGGAATGAAGATCAGTCTAAAACACCTAGCAGCAGAGGATCAAAAAATTGAGGATTATGTTGCAGATTTTCAGCAGGCTTTCAACCAATTCCAGATCTCAAGGCAAGAAACTGGCAATCAGTTCAAAGTTTCCAGCAGATAATTTAGAGACAGTTTTATTTTTAGTATACTATTCAGGATTGTATTCCATAATTATTGTAATAGTTAGGAGATATATTTTCTATATATATTATTTCATTTGTAATAAACAGTGTTGGATTTTGATGCCAAGGCTCTTAAACTATGTAATAAATTCTCTTGAAGAATTCTAATGAAAGCCTTCCGGCTTCAGTTATGACAGAATTTTGTGTTTCTTGTATGTCTTTCTAGTGTTTTCATAACTTGTTTCTGCATATGTTCAAAGCACTTGTAGGAAGGTCTGGATAAGATAGATTAATTCTTAATCTCTCTGAAATTCCCTACAAAATCATAACTTTTAGAAAGAGATCAGCTTATTAGACTGTTTGTCCAAGATAACTCCTCTTTGACTAGTTTTTGCTTTATGTTTTCTGATAGCCATTAAAAGAGATCAACTTATTAGACTATATGTTTGAAATAGCTCCTCTTGGAGTCGATTTCACTTTGGCCTTTTATTACCTTTGAATATTTTTTTGTTGGGTTGTAGAAATCTTCTACATGCATCTAAATTTACCTAGTTGTTAAGTAGTCAGTCTGACTGTTCAATTATTAGGAATCCCCTTACATTCTTCTACTATAATTCTTGAAAAAGATAAGTCATTCTGTTAGGTTGGAAGTTGACACTTTCAAAAGGCACCCTATGAGAGAGGCCTTTAATCATGATTAAGGATTATCATTGATCGCCAACCATTCCCAATTAAAACCATAAATCTAGCCATTGTGCTTCATAGGCTGTTATTCAATGACAATTGAACAATGTTAAATAAAGGCTTGTAAACATTGAGGGAGCCTCATCTGGTTCAAGGGCCAGCTTGAACCTAAAGGATAGTTGAGTTGGTTTCTTGGCATAGTTTTTGCAACCAAGTATTGCCTACAGGAAATAGGTATAACACGCGTGTTATGTCATTCATGTCTTTTCATGTCTTGCTTGTTGGTAATTCTACATAAATAAGACCCTTGTATAAAATTGCATGGCTCAAAATATTTTGTGGTGTAATCAAGGAGAAGTGTGACAACCATGCTTGGACTTTTGTTGTTCTCCTTCTTCATTTGGGAAAATGCCATAAGTTGAACTAATTCCAGATGGAAAATATGATTCGTCCAATAGGAGAACCTTGAGGAAACCTATTAGATCCACACCTATGCTAATATCTAAACTACACAACTTGGTGTAAATCTACTTGCATCTTAACGCTTGTCTAATCTAGAAGAAAATGGGTAAGGGGAAAATCTAAAGCAAGCAAATCAATATCAAAGGTCTTAAAATACTTCTTTGAAGGGGAAACCTCCTATAATCTCAATAAGTTTGGATTCCTTTTATGCCTGTCTAAAATAATATGTGTCAATGTGCATTTCATTTAAAATAAATAAATAAAGGGTGAAAGAAGAGAAAGGCTTCATGTGAAGGGAGGTGAAGCAAGCGACTTCTTTGGGGTACTATCTAGGATAGTGGGTAGTGAAGCAACGTTTATGCTGCTGAAGTGACTCTGTTGGGGTACTGTCTAGTCCTTCTGGAAGTGAAGAAACATCAAAGATGAAAAATCATACTTTGAACATCATAAAATCACCGCATACATTACCCTTTCCCGGATTGAAACAATTATGATGTGGAGCGATAAAAATGTGTCTTTTGAACTCCTAATTACCTTCACATTAATTATCAACCCAGGGACGACTTTTTATTTCAAGAGTGTACTCAGTCTGAGGCGGCTATTTACTCAAGAGTAATGTTTTGCAGTATAGTGCTCAAAATCCAAAAGTAAATGAAAGTTGGAAATAAAATCTACTTACAGCAAAGCACTTTAAGACTTAAATCATGCATTCGGAAAAATAAGCAATGTATCAGTCAAGGGTCCAGTAACAATAACTCATCCCTTTGGAAACTGATATAACCAAAAGTAATCAAGGAACAGATCATTAATCTGGGGACTAGACAACAAATTCCAATGCCCACTACAGTTTCAGATCGTTCTTCACACCAAAGAAAAGATAATGCAAATAACAGGAAATGGAACGACAGATAAAAAATGAAACAACAATTAAGAAATGGAATAGCAAGAAACTGAAATGTTCTTAAACTAAATCATTCACTCAAACAACCATCAATTGAGGATACAGTAGCAATAACTCATTCCTCTAGAGATTGATGCAATTGAAATCAAACTAGAACAAGACAATCAATCTGGGAACAAGGAAGCAATAACCAATGTTCTCTACAGTGGACAGTCCTACTTTAAAGCAATTAAAAGGAAATAGAAATTAAGCTAAAGCTGCCATTGAAAGTAAACTAGGAAAACTCTTTAAAAGCAAACTCTTGCAACTAATCAACCAAACTAAACAACGAAGTAAATGGACAGCGAACTTATAATTAAAGGAATTAAACAATGAATCACATTTAATAAATCTGAACAACAAACTCTAATTAGTGGAATCGAATAACCAACAATCTGAAATGAACAGCGAAGCTTTACATTTGAAATGAACAGCATAACAATATAAGTTGAAAAGGATAATAATCTCTGTTATGATGGAAAAGAACAACCACACGATTCAATCTCAACTTGTGCAATAAAATAATTCCATAAAATATTCTAACAGCACACTATAAAAACATGAAACTGTAAAATAACGCAATTCAAAAGAATAGGAAATAAATCAAACCATCACACGGTGGAAATTGGAAAGATATAATACAGCAGCAGCAGCAGCGTACTCCACCAGAGGCTGGGCCCTTAGCCGCCAGTGGACGCTGCTGGGTTACTTCAGAATGAAAAGAATGAACAACAACTCCCAAATCATGTATTAATAAGCAACTTGTGGAATCATCACAATAACAAATGCTTGAGAATTAAAGCATGCAACAATCCTTATCCTATCATGAATAATCCACCATCATTCTTCATCATTTTTCCATCATTTTTCATCCCCCAAAATCATCCCCCTCTCTAATCTTTGTTCTGATTTAAATAAAGAAAGATCAGAGAGCAGTTACAATAGAGATAATTACAACATGATTTCTTTTAAAAAATTAGATTGTATCCAACCAATTGATCAACAAGAAAATATATTTCAATCCTTCAACAAGAGCAAGGCGAATTTGGCTTTGCAGCTGAGATTTGGAAAACGGCCACACAGCAAATCTGGGAAAATTGTGCTCAAAGAACTCTGTGTTTCTCTCAGTACAAGCCAAATTTGGGAAAACCGTTCTTCACTAAAGTTAATTGGGTCCGTTCTAAACAAAACCCATGTTCCGGATTTTCCAGATTCTGCTTCATTTGCTCAGAATCTCAACCGCAAAACCGTCACTTCTTATTCCAGCGAATTTCTGAGTTGGCGCTTTTAATGATCAAATCTTCAATTTGGAAATTATCTTGGAGGCTAAAAATGGTGAATGATGTTATAACCAATTTATTGAAACTATCATTGATAAAATCATGCATAATCATCAATTTATTAGAAATAAAGGAAGATAAATAATATTCATCCATAAGAGCATAAATCATTTATAAATTGGATTTAAATGATAAGTGTTAAAAAGGTGGCCGTATGCACGGCCCAACATATGATATGGTGTACCTTTGTGTGTCTTCAACCAAGTAGAGAAAAGTGAGATGCTATATATAAAACTACGTCAAAAGAGGGAAATCAAGGCTATTAAAACTTCCTGAAAGTATGACCTTTAATTGAAAGATATTCCTAGACAGAGAAGCTGAAGTCCACCTAGTGTGTTGCCAAGTGTTGTCGTTGCTACAACACCCTCCAAAATTTCAATACATTCAAATTTTGGAGTCTACTGCCATTGTTGCCTTGATGATCAAGTGTCTTATCATGTTATTCTATATGTTTCAAGTGTCCTTGAATGGTATCAAGTGTCTTTACAACATATTTAGGTGCATTTCATGGTTGAAACATCTTTGTTGTTGTAAGACAACACTTTTGGGTCGCAGTCGCACACACTTGACTTGTCGTACTTGGAAAATGTGTAGAGAGTAGTGTTTTGATGTTTATTTATCATTGTTTGAGTTTTTCTAATTTTTCTTAATGAGTTTTTATGTGCTGTACATGGTTTTATGTATAAACTCATCCTTCTCACTCCTCGTCCTATCATCCTGACTTAGACAAATATTTGGTTTCAAAGAAAACCCATTGAGGCCAAGAGTGCATGAGTTCACTTTGGAGCTTTGATCAAGAATCCTTCATTTTTTAGAAGTGTGCCATGTTCCCTCCAAGAGCGCAAAGTTCACTCCTTAATCCCTTTCCCTTTCCTTACTTTGAACTGCACCCTTCAAAACACCAAGTCTTCCTTAGAGCACACTCCTTCAACTCGAAAAGGTGCACCCCCTTGGAATGCATGAGTGCACCCCAAAGGAATTAATCTCAACCCTTTAGTCTTCCACAATGTGCCATGTTTCCTATTGGACCCTTTGAGTGCATGAGCACACTTCAAAGGCATGAAGCATCAGTCTTCAGCCTTTAGGAGTTTACCCTATTCCCTCCTAAGTCTCTTGAGCAAATGAGTGCACTTTGAAGGCATGAAACATTCCTCATTCAACCTCCAAAATTGTCTCATGCACCCTCCCTCTCTCCCTTGGGCATACAACACACTTAGGAAGATCAAAGCTTTCCCTTTCATCCTTCAAACTTGCACCATGTGGCCTACCTTGATTGTCTCTTTCCCTTAGGTGCATGAGCGCATTCCAAAGCCCTAAAGATTCCCCTCCTCGTCGCTTCACCCCTTCGAAGTGTGGTAATGCATCCACAAGCTCTCCTTGTCCTTTTAAGTGCACTGAAAAGGAATGAACAAAAAATATGCATAAAACATATTATAATAGATATTTTTAGGCTGATGGTTCCTTGTCATGAGTGATTGCAGGCACATGTATCTTAGAAACAACATGGAAATCACAAACGAGTAATATCGGGAAAATAAGTACAACAAAGGAAGCATTGTAAAAATAAAGAACACATTAGAAGCTTGATGATCAAAGAATCTTACAAACTCCAAGATCAAATTCCCTTTAAAGTGTGAAGACATCAAGGATTGAAAATTGTATGAAGAATGCAGACACAAGTGGTAGCCATTTCACCACTGAAGAGATTCCATTTCATCAGTCACTCATAGTCCCAGTCATCAAAGATAATGACATGTCATGTCTTCATCATATGATGATGTGGAAATTGTCATGTAATGTTGTAATCATTTTAAAGAAAAACAAGTAGAAGTCCAAGAGTCATGTATGATTAAAAGAGTCATGGAAGTCAAAAATACATGTAATACCAAAAGTCATATTTAATTCCAAAGGTCATTTGGTCCGATGGTTTTAGAAGTCCAAAGGTCATTGGAAGTTAGAAAGTCAAGAGTCATGGGGATGCAAAAGGTCATGCGTCAAGTTATAAAAGGACCCTCATTTCTCATGTAAAGTACTTTTAACCTTGGCTTCTTCCACAAGGAAATAGAGAGATATTTAGTACTTTCGGGTAGTAAGTAGTGGCTCTAACACTCCATTATTGGAGCTAGTGACGTCCATTATATTTATGTATCTTGGAACTTTTTCTTAATATTGAAGCCTTTTTAGGATAGCACAATTTAACACATGGATTGTGAATGTTTCTAAGACTATTCTTTGAATTTTTGTGGTTCATATTTTCTTTCACCCATTCTGGAGTAATTGAACTATTTTGGTGACGTTGGTTCTCAATTTATTGGAATTGCATTGTAATGTTTATAATGATCATTGCATCTATGTGAACTCTTTATCTTGATATTATATGAGCCTTTCTCTTTATATGTGTGTATATATTAGGGTAGTACTATTACTTCTCTCTTAGAGGCTTAGTTTATTTCCCCTCCACAATGAAAGAACCTTGATACTTCTGCAATCAAATAGTCACAAGGCACACTTGCTTGCTCATTCGAAAGCACATGCGCACTTCTCTCTCATGCTAAAAACTAAAGCCAAGGCTCTTTTCCTCTGTGATATATTTATTAAAATGATAATTTAAGAACATAAACATTGAATTATATAATGTAGTGAATATCTTGACTTTTGTCATTTTTCTTCTGCGTACAAGTAACACTTTACTTTTTCTTCATTTCAGTAGTCCTCTTAGTTAAGTGAGATATAGTATATCTAATGAACTATGAATGTTTCTTAAACAAGTTCCTTAAGCACATCTCCTCTTAGTATTTCCACTGATCATGGTCATTTTTTTCATTAAAATTATTATTGCAGAGACGCAAACTTATGTAATATATTATCAAGATCTTGTTTGGGGTTTCTCTCCCACTGAGATATTTCTTATTTTTCACTGATTGGATGGATGCATTCATTTCCTCAAGAATCTCCCCATGAGGCCATTCTTACTTCAATTTGTCATTGAAGTCACATGATGTTCTTTCATCATCTTCCATACTTTAGTGAGTTGTCTTGTTATGCTCATCTTCTTCTTTGAATACAATTTTCATTCAACAACTTTATTTCCAAATCCATTGAAAAAATAAAAGTAGTCATAGAAAGAATTTGTGTACTTGGTTACTGCTTTTCTTCTTTGTTTTATTTCTTGAGGATACCTTCTTTTCTATTGCACCTTTTGTTAAATAGTATTGATTTTCTTTCTCTTACATTTTTCTGCTACATGTCCAGGTTCATGAAAAGAAAAAAACTTGACATCTTTCGAAGGAATAAAGAATATCCTTTGGGATCTTCCAAGTTTTCTCTACTCATCTCCAAGATCAAATTAAATTCTTGCAAATGACCTTTTCTTTGACTCATTTATTTACTTCTTGTTCTGCTATTTGTTTTTGTTTGTTTCCTTAATAATCACACTACTTGTGCCTTCTCCTTTAGGTATTTTTGGAGCTACTTGATTTTATTTTGTGATTGCATTTGAATTATTGCACTATTTTGAGTTCTTCATGAAGACACACTCCTCTTCTAGCCTTTTATACAGTCTTCTCTTTTCGTCTAACTCACTTGTAGAGGAAACAATCTCAACCTCTAATATTTCACACTATCGCTCTTCCTCATTCAACTGACTACTCATCATCTCTTCAATTATTCTAGCTTCTTCCAACTGTGTTCTCAGATTAATGATTTCCTCCTTGAACTCATGCTCTCTATCATCACATATCTGCAACAATTTATTTTGTTCTTTCTTTTCATTTCCAAGTCTCTCTATTTTAGCCAAGGCTGAGTGAAGCCTAACTTGTTCTCCAGTTAACTTTTCCTCATGACAATCAATAACATTTACACTATTAGAGGTATCATTTGAATGAATTAATTCTCTTTGATAGGCCTTTTTCTATTTCTTCTTTTTCTTCTCCTTTT
>Ga0181463_1000379_pt1 | contig 12255 bp, 12 predicted proteins | sample InSIn1gowninarea_FD_119071 | JGI IMG/M metagenome (GOLD analysis project Ga0181463, IMG submission 119071) | Clean room microbial communities from NASA Spacecraft Assembly Facility at Jet Propulsion Laboratory, Pasadena, California, USA -... ... | reverse complement strand
TGCCTAAAACAGTCTCACGGTCTTTACCTGTAATGGCTGCCTTCAGATCCATCCAAACACGGTAAACTTTACCAGAGATTGTTGTGTCTGTTGCAGCTTCTCCGCCCAGGCGTCCTACTTCCTGCACTAACTGAGCTGTATATTTACGACTTTGATCAGCCATTTCGTTGAATATTGCTATCAGATCTACATCTAAATCTTTTGCTTCTTTTACCGCCCGTTCGTATCCGACCACGCGATCATTATTAATTCTTACAAGATCATTTAAAACGCTTATTAATTCTTCTTGTTTTTCCATAATTATTGTTTTAAAAATTAAAAAAGTAGGGTTGTTTTTATCATTGAAAAAAACGGGCCACTTGCTATTGGTTTTAAATAATATCCAGTCTGTGTTCTATTATTTTCAAAAGCTTTTTATGAGCAAAAATTTCCCCGCTTATTAGTTGACTGCCAATCTCTTATACTAAATTTAAAAACGATTTTATTATATCTAAACACCCTAAAACAATTTAAAAACAGGTTTAATGAAAATGGCATGCTTTTTACCTAAGCAAAGAAAACTATGTGTATGAAAAAGATGTTAGCGCTATGTTTAATTTGTTGTATTGCAGTTTGCAGCGTACATGCTCAAAGCATGGGCAGAACTTACAAAACTGCTCTTGGTGTAAAAGTTTGGGATGGCGGTGGCATTTCTTTTAAAACATTTGTTGCTCCAAACAATGCATTGGAAGTAGTGGGATACTTTTATAAAGACGGCACCAGACTGACCGGCCTGTATGAAATACATGGAGACATTAGCGGTGCTCCGGGCTTGAAGTGGTACATCGGACCGGGTGCACACCTCGGCTTTTACGATTATAAAGGTTACAATGGCGATAAAGTAGTGGCAGGCATTGATGGTGTTTTAGGTCTCGATTATAAAGTAAACAGAGCTCCCATTAACTTTTCTATAGACTGGCAACCATCTTTTGAATTTGCTGACGGACGAGGTTTTGTAGGAAGCTGGGGGGGACTTGGTATACGATATACTTTCTAAAAAAGATTAGCTGATAAAGTAATATGAGGGTTGCGACGGGCTGCATAAAGCTGTCATTGCAACCTTTGTTTTATAAGTATTTTTTTTGAAACAGTCGCAAGAATTACTATTAAGCTTCTCTTGCTGCCTGTCACGTCAGAATTGCGGGATCGCACTCTTGTACTTTTGTAATACAATCAACAAAATGCATCTTACACATATCTTCCATTCCCCCTTATAATAAAAGCAACGAAACATTTGTTGTAGGATCTAAGTAAGCATCAACTCTCTTTCATATAATTTAACCTTTTGCAACGACAATTTATATCTTGCTTTGAAAATCAGGATAAATTCAATTTTCTAAAGCTTCGAATGCTTAATTTTATTTAAATAGCGTTGCTATGCATGCAGACGATAAAGAACTATTACACCTGTTTAAAGATCCATCGCAAAAGGAAAGGGCTTTTACCGCCTTGATAAAAAAATACCAGGAAAAGCTGTATTGGCACATCCGCAGAATGGTAGTAGACCATGAAGATGCGAATGATATTTTACAAAACATGTTTATCAAGGTATGGAAGTCACTTGCCAATTTTAGAGAAGACAGCCAGGTGTATACTTGGCTATACCGGATAGCGACCAATGAATGCCTTACTTTTTTAGAACAACAAAAAAGGCGAAGCGCTGTTAGTTTAAACGATGTCGAAAGCGGGTTGAGTAACAAAGTAAAAGCCGATGAAAATTTCGATGCAAATAAGTTAGAATGGAAACTGCAATTGGCTATACAGCACTTGCCCGAGAAACAGAGACTTGTTTTTAACTTACGGTATTACGACGAGATGCCTTATGAGGAAATGAGTAAAATTTTAGAAACAAGCGAAGGCGCACTGAAAGCAAGTTATCATCATGCAGCAAAAAAAATTGAAGATTATATCCTCAATCATTAAAGAAAATTAAACGCATAATTAAACCTTTGGCAGCCTTCTTCCGTCAAAGAAAAGGATATGGAAACGAATAATAAGATATTACAAGAATTGAAGGAAATAAGCCCTCTACTCATACAGGTTACCCAACGAAACCCTTATAGTATTTCATCTTCTTATTTCGACACTCTTGCACAAGGTGTAGTTGAAAAAATAAAATCAGGGGCAGAACTACATTGGCATTTTTCAAAAGAAAATATTTACTCTACTCCTGCTAATTATTTTGAAGCTTTACCAGCAACTATCGTGCAAAAGATTAAGAGCGAAGAAACAAAAAACACGGTTTTTGAAGAAATGGAAGAAATTTCTCCGCTTCTTAATACCATCAGCAAAAAGCCAGTTTATACGGTTCCTGCCGGATATCTTGACGCTACAAAATGGAATAAGGATGAGATAAAAGCAGAAAAAGCAAAAGTAATCTCATTTACCAGTGTAAGTAAGGCGGTAAGGTATATAGCAGCAGCAGTTATTATAGGTTTATTAGCTATTGGAATATTTCTTTTTACAGGAAAACAAACTGCACAAACTGCCAATGCAAAAGCTGCAGCAGAGCTAAAACAACTGAGTGAACAGGAAATAGTTGATTTTCTTAAGACGACTTCACCGACAGAGAACATGGTTTCAACGTCTAACAACAACAATACAAAAGAGAATGATATTAAAAGTTCTGTGAGCAAAATGTCTGATAATGAGATACAGCAATTCTTGCAGGAAAACGGAGAACAGGTTGAAATGTAAATGTGAGTAGATATGAAAAAAAAATTAACTTTAATATTAGTACTTCTTATAAACAATTATTACTTTTGTTTTGCAACGCCTCCTCAGAATGGTAAGAAAGCCGATTCGCTACAGGTTGAATATATCACAAAAGAACTCGGATTAACTTCAGAAGAATCAGAAAAGCTTTGGCGAGTATACAATAAATATAAGAATGAGATAAAAGTATCAGAAGAGAGAACCAAAGCGATCAGATAGAACTGGAAGAGAAAGTTTTAAATATACGAAAGAAGTATAAAGACGATTTCAAAACGATTTTAGGCACTGATGAAAGAGTAAACAAGCTGTTTGTTGCCGAGAAAAGCTTTAAGGAAATGTTGCGAAAAGAATTAATTAAACGTCACATGAAGCGACAGGATGATTAAAAACAATATTTTCTACCTGATTATAAACTAGGTGTTTTTCATAGGTTAGCAACGGCCAGCTCTTTTTAGGGCAGGCCTTTTTTTTGGGTAATGTCATTTATACTTTTAAAGTGTTATTGACCAGCAGAATAAAAGGGTGTCTTTACATCATGATAAAATAAAAAAGTCCACTTTTCATCCTGACCTTGTTGCCACCATTTCTGTCTTAGCTCCATACTTTTCTTGCCATCATAATCATACTTGGCTACAAACCTGCTTTTCATTTGTTGCAGGAAGTAGGACGCCTGGGCGGAGAAGCTGCAACAGACACAACAATCTCTGGTAAAGTTTACCGTGTTTGGATGGATCTGAAGGCAGCCATTACAGGTAAAGACCGTGAGACTGTTTTAGGCAATTGTGAATACGGAGAAGATGTGGCACAAAGAGCTTACCAGGCGGCTTTGGAGTCAGACGCTTACATGAGCACAGAAATAAGACAGTTAATTAGTACGCAAAAGAGTGAGTTAAAAACCTCACACGATTTGATCAAGAAATACCGTGATTTGCACGAGAAAGTAAGTTAGGTGTATAGAGTGTTTTATCATTTTGAGAAGAAAGCCGGTGTAATTGCCGGCTTTTATTACTTTCAAGGCCTATACGGTTTTTAAATTAGTTCTGGCAAGAAAATTTCATTAACGTATTTAAATCAATGTTATGGAAGAAAATAATGATTTTTTAGAAAATAATGACCTGATACCACACATGAAGTCATTAGCATCGGTCACAAATAAAATGGTATTAGATGGTTATGATGATGATTTTAAAATATCTGAGAAAGGTCTGCGGTCGCTTAAAACTGAGCGTGTCTACCAGCCTGAAGATGTAAACGTCATTAACTTTTTTAGGTTTGAAGGACAGTCTGACCCAAACGATAACACTATTTTGTATGTGATAGAAACAAATGATGGTTTAAAAGGAACACTTGTTGATGCTTATGGTCCTTATGCCGACAGAAAGCTTTCAGAATTTATGCAACAGGTAGAAAGCTTTCAAAAAAAGGTAGCGAAGTAAATATAGACTTGTAATAGATAGCAGTTAACAAAATATAAGGCGCCCGGGCGCCTTATATTTTTAATACGCCAATATCTTTTATTCCTTTAAAAATTGTCATCCAGATAAAGTTGAAAAATGAACGGTACCTGTTGCGGGTTAAAACAACTTTACCGGTTCGCATATTATCGCCTTCTTTATTATTGTTCTTAACAATGATATTAGCAAAGAGGCTGATGATTCCTTTTTTACCATATTCATTCCCCTGCTTTTTTAGCAATGAAATCTTCAGGTTCTCATAAGGCATTACCAATGTTCCATAAGAAGTATTTGTATCTGCTTTCATATAAAATTTTACAGACTTGATTTCACCTTTTTCGACTTTCATTAGCGACATTGGTTCTGTTAACTGGTTTAGCATGGTTGCGTCAACAGGATTTGTAACAGACGCTTCTGCAGTAAAAATTCCTTTTTGCCATTGATCTAATGAAAAGGTAAAACCGCCGGTCATAGGGATTTTATCTAAAAAATTTGATTTAAAGTTGACAGTCATTTTTTCACCCTTCTTTGCTTTACCGGTAGAAATGTTGTGGAAGGTTATATAAGAATTTGAAAACCGTACCCTTCCGCTATTTTTTGAGATTGCATTTTTTTCTTTGTATTCAATGTAGGTATTATCGAAAATGGCTTTGTTTATTTTAATAACCACTCCTGGTATACGTATTATTTGCTGAGGGTAGGTCATCTGTTGTCCCTGCTTTGAGATGCTGTCTATAGGATAAGATAAATCACGAAAATCTTTTATTATATTCCTGCTTGAACTAAGCGTTTCAATATCTATTTCACCTTTTACCAATTTTTCAGGATCTGCATTTGTGCAGTTAATATTATTAATCGTTATATCTAATCGGTCAGTTTGATAATGTGCTTTCTCAACAAAAGCTGCCTCATTTAATTGCGGAATAACTCTAAACGACTTAATGTTTATATTTTTAGTTCTTGTATTTAATTTAATTCCCGTCACTTTGTATTCGTATAGATTATCACCACTTCTTACACTGATCTCATCATTGTTTAATTCTATTTCTTTAGCCTGACTTATCAGTTTATTATTGAATGCAGATGTTCTGTCAATGTTGATATGCCTGATAGAAAATTGGTTGTTTTTAACTATAAAAGGTTTCTTTTTGTCACCAGTCGTTCTGCTTATATAATTTACTGACTTTACTTTCAGGCTATTGAGAGCAAAATTTTTTATCCATCCGGTTAGTATCCTGCTTTCTTTTTTTGGTTTGTTTTTGTTTTCTTTATTTCCATCATCAAGCGTTTCTAATTCACCTTTATTAATAACTGCTTTGTCAATTATAAGGTCAGAGTTTTCTACGGGTCCCTTCCATTCTATTCCTTCAATAGATATTCCTTCGAGCTTTGTTTTAAAAAATCCGTCGTTTTTAAAAGCATCATAGCTGAAGGATGAAAACGCTACTATTTTAGATCGCGTATCGAAAGTTGCCTGTGTTACTTCTGCCGTATTTTTTTTATCTCCTAAGATTACTTTGTCAGATGTTATGGTTATTTCTTTGCAGAATAATGTACGGCTTGTGTCCTGGTTATAGGTGCTGTCAATAGCTACATGGCTCAGGCCTATTGTTGTATTGAACGTGCGAAATTTTACTTCTTTGGTAAAGAAATCCGAAGTGGTTACAACACTATTTAAAACGGAGACGCTGTCAGCTTTTATCAATTTAAATTTTCCTACGATTTGCTTGTACAGTTCTTCCTGCTGTTTCTTGCTGTCTTTAGGCTTTGCCTGACCAGGAAATAGGTATACCTGTACCGACGGATTTGATATTATAATTTCGCTGCATTCCAATTGTTTAGCGAGCAAGGCACGGGCAGTTTTAAAATTAACAACTTTCAACATTGGAATGTATATGTCAAAGATAACTGCAGCAGCATTGGTGTCCCTGTTATTTATCATTTCCAGTTGTCGCGCTGTATCTCCCTTAATGTATATGTTCTTTATGTACAAATCGCCGCCTACCTCATCAACAGATATAGAGTCATAATTAATATTATATAGCTCGTGGGTTTTGTCTTTTACAAGATCTTTCAACTGATGATCCAAAAAAGCATGTTTTTTTATTTTGTAGAAAGTATAGCCTGTAAGCATCAATATTGTGATGATTGAAACAATAATATAGACTTTCTTTCTGGGCTTGTTAAATCGCATTTCAACTTACTTGTTAAAAGAAAAAGCTACAGATAAAATACTACCTGTAGCTTGAAAATATGGGTTGGAGTATTAAACTTAAGTTCTTCTGATAAGGCCAAGTAATAATGAAATAATAGCAAGTACTAATAGTATATGAATGATGCCTTTAACGCTATAAACAAAGACGCCAAGTAGCCAGCCAATTACTAAAATAACAGCTATGATATAGAGTAGACTCCTCATAAAAAAAAGTTTAGTTATAGAATAATTTAAAGAACCATGCCAATATGGTTTGTCGTTGAACGAGGATTAGTGTAAACCGTTGAAATAAAGTAATTTAGGCGAGTAAAAAAATCCCCAACAGCCACCATTTTTTCTGACTGGCACGAACCTTACAGTTTATGTTTCATAATTTAACTGCATGAAGGCGATAAAAAAATATTTCCATGTTTTAAAAGAAGCTGGCAGCGGTTTTAGCCAGGATAACTGTGCAAAGCTGAGCGCTGCTTTATCATATTATACAATCTTTGCCATTGGTCCTTTATTGATTATTATCATATCGCTTTCGGCCATATTTTATGGGCGTGATGCAGTACAGGGAAGAATATATGGCCAAATCAGGGGCCTGGTTGGAAACGATGCAGCGATACAGATACAGGAGATCATTAAAAATAGTCAGCATTCGAATAGTGGGATGATAGGTACCATTATCGGCACAGTGGTATTAGTCATAGGTGCAACCGGAATATTCACTGAGATCCAGGACTCGATAAACTTTATCTGGTCATTAAGGGCTAAGCCGAAAAGAGGGATAATAAAATATTTAATCAATCGCCTGCTTTCCTTTTCCCTGATTGTAAGTCTTGGTTTCCTACTGATTGTTTCTTTGGTTGTAAGTGCGCTGCTCGATTTGCTTAGTGACCGTCTTTCTCACTTTTTCCCTCATACTACAGTTTATGTTTTTTTGGTGGTTAACTGGGCTATTATTTTTGCCATTATCAGCCTTTTATTTGCCATCATTTTTAAAGTGCTACCCGACGGAAAGATAAAGTGGAAAGATGCGTTCGTCGGTGCTTCTTTCACCGCTATTTTATTTTTAATAGGCAAAGCTGCCATTAGTTTTTATATAGGCAGATCTAATCTTGGTGCAGCTTACGGCACAGCCGCCTCTGTTATTATTATACTAACCTGGGTATATTATACATCGCTCATTCTCTACTTCGGAGCTGAATTTACAAAGTCACACGCCCTAGAGTATGGAGGTGGAATAGTTCCTGATGAAACTGCTGTCTTTATTATAAAAAGAGAAGCGAAAGAAATTGAAACAATACCTGTAGCCTTAGCGGGTAAAAACAATGAAGCAGCAGATACAAAATAACTTTCTATAAAACTTCTTCTAAAACTGATAATATTTCAAACGACTGCGCCGTTAATTTAATGGAACCTCGACCTCTCAATATAATTTGTACTTGTTTACAATCAATCCAACGACAGAAAATAGGGGAGCGGTTATTAATTAGTTCAATTTTGGCTTTCAAATTCCCAACAGTGGAACTGCAAGAGACAGTATTTATCTGTTCTCACCTTCACGTATTTTTTTATTTAACGTCTAACTTATTCAAATACAGCTATTTAGGTGTAGAATTCGTTCCCCAAAGAAAATTTATTAACAGTTTTAAAATCAGGTACACTTTTAGAATGTATATGTTATAAAGGTCGCAGTATGCACAATGATAAAGTATTACATTTTATTGCCGAAAAAATTGAAGAGATTAAAGTCGCCATCTTCTATTGCCACAGCAACAGTCCCCTTAAAATAAATAATACTATTATACATACATTTAAGGTTGATGATTGTGGTAATATAACTTTTTTTATCAATCGCCCCCAGCAGTTAATAAGTCAGTTCGATCGCGAGTTCCCCGTGGGCCTGAATTATTTTAAAAAGGGTAAAAATTACTTTATGAATATTTTTGGCAAAGCCCGAATTATTCATGACCCGGAGGAATTGGCATATCAAACAGATCTGACGCCAGAAGAGATAAACAGTGCTCTAACCACTCATATTTTAATCAAGGTTCAGATTTTAAAAGTTGATTTTTACGATAATAACTACGAGAAGAAAAACCTCGTTCTTAAGAAGATCTGGTCGGTATTCTCTTCGTTGTTCGATTCTGTAGGTGCAGCTTCAAGAAGTTATGATTTTAGTGATCCTACAGTTCATAATTATGGTTTTTAGTTAAATTGTTTTCCTGATTTTGGTATATCAAAATGAGTGGCTTAAGCATTAAAAAAAGAGGCTATTTACAGCCTCCTTTTTTTAATACTAATCTTTTTATAGATATATTTTCTTTATCAGAAGTAATAAGGAAAACTTTATACTTTTTTAAATCCGATAATAAAAGATGTTCCTACGTTTAGCTCTGATTTCACATCTATATGAGCATTGTGAGATTGAATAATATTTAAAGTGGAAGCTAATCCGAGCCCCATTCCGTTTCTTTTTGAAGTGAAATAAGGCTCAAATAACCTTGACATATTTTCTTCGCTGATGCCGCTTCCGTTGTCAGTAATTTCTACGAAATGTTCTTCATCTGTTGAATAAACAGAGATCTTTAAAATGCCTGTACCTTCCTCCATAGCTTCAACCGCATTGATGATGATATTTAAAAAAGCAAGTTGAATTTTTTCGGGATCGAGTAAAACAAAACAATCAGCTTCCGGATAAGATACCTGCAGATCTATCCGTTTCAGGGTCATGCGATCAATAGCTGCAGAGATTGCATTATCAAGAGCAGACTGTAAAGAAGTTTTGTGCAGGTTTATCTGCGAAGAAAGCCGTGCAGAATTAAGCAATTCAGTTATAAGATCGCCAATTCTTTTGCCATTGCGTTGCACTATTTCAAGGTAAAGGCGTGAATCATCGTCATTTGCCTGCTGTATCAACTGTTCTATAGAAAGATTGATATTGTTAAGCGGGTTTCTTACTTCATGCGCCAGGGTTCGTACAAGGCGTCCTGTTGCAGCTAGTTTCTCTGCCTGTAAAGAACTTTTTTCGGCTTTTTTACGGCTCGTGTTGTCATGAATGATTCCCTGAATATATTTATCGCCATTGTTATTGATTTCTATCGAAGCCGATATAATGCAGTTCTTGATCTCTGCATTCTTAGATAAAAGATCAACTTCGTAATCATAAAATTCACCGATATCATTTAGGATATCAGCAAAATAATTTCTGTCATTTTTATTCTTGAAAAGTGAAAATATATCTTTGTTTATCAGTTCATCCAGTTCATAGTCAAGCAGTTCAGTAGCAGCATAGTTAATCTCAGATATTCTAAATTGTGTATCAGTGATGAATACAACGTCTTTCGATTTTTCAAAAATGCTTCGGTATCTTCTTTCATTTGCTTTTAAAGCTTGTATAGAAGCAGCTCTTTCCAGCGAATAGCGGATACATCTTTCAAGCTTTTCTGTATTTAATTCTGATTTTATCAGGTAGTCGTAAGCCCCGCTTTCCATTGCCTTCACATCAATCTCCTGCGTGCCCTTTCCGGTAAGTAATATGATCGGAGCTTCGCATCCACGTTTTATCGCGTCATTTAAAAGATCCATTCCTGTTTTTATGCCAAGCCGGTAATCAACAAAATAAATATCGTATTCGTTGGAAACAAGTTTCTTTAAAGCATCATTGTAATTGTACGACCAGTCAACTACAAAGTTATTAGAGGGAATACTTTTAATATATTCCGAAGTGATAAAAAAATCATCCTCGTCATCATCCACAATCAGAATTCTTTTTTCCTGCTTTTGCTTGTTCATTTTTTCATGTTCAGTTTTTTCTATTCCTTTATTTTTTATTTCAGTCATAGGTATAATAGTTAAACGTTAAGCGTAACAAATTTTAAAAGTACAGGAAGTGATTGCAAGTGTTTTTTGCTTTTTGTTAATAAATAAAAAAGGGTAAGTTTTGCATTTACCCTTTTTATGTCAAAGCCAGCGGTTATAAACTTACAGATCGCTGTTAAACTGCTTGTACTGTTTCATTTTATTGTATAACGTCTTTCTGTCCACATTTAATATCTTAGCGGCCTTACTTTTATTGTAGTTTGCTTTTCTTAAAGCCTCTACTATCATTTCGTACTCTGCATCAATACTTGCGCCTTTTAAACTATGTTCATTTATTTCTAATTGTTTAGTAAACACCGGTTCTGGTAAAACAGGAGGTGTGTAAGAAGGTGCAGCTACTGCAGGTTCGGTTTGTTTGACCTGGATGTTAGAAGTAGCTTCCTCGGCGCTTTCAGAAAACTGCAGTTTTGTAAAGTTGGTGATCTCGAAAGGCAATACAATAGGCATAATGTAATCTGTATCACAAAGTAAAGTTGCTCTTTTTACTACATTTTTCAATTCACGAAGATTGCCCGGCCATACGTATGTTTTAAATATGGCTTCCACTTCCGGTGAAAACCCTTTGATGTTCTTACCAAGTTCCTCGTTGGTCAGTTTAAGAAAATGCTTCGCAAAAATCATGATGTCATATTTCCTTTCGCGAAGCGGCGGCACTTCGATACTAAATTCATTGAAACGATGATATAAATCTTCACGGAATTTTCCTTTTTTGGCCGCGTCAAGTAATCTTTCATTACTGGCTATAATGATCCTTACATCAAGATCTATATCCTTATTTCCGCCTATTCTTCGCATTTTACGTTCCTGTACAACACGCAATAAAGCTACCTGTACATCATAAGATAAATTAGCTACTTCATCAAGGAAGATAGTACCTCCGTTTGCAATTTCGAAGCTTCCTATCTTTTGGTTCAAAGCGCCTGTAAACGAACCTTTCTCGTGCCCGAACAGTTCGCTTCCTGCTAATTCTTTTGATAATGCACCACAGTCAATAGCCACAAAAGGCATGTCTTTGCGTTTGCTGCGCTTGTGTATTTCCTGTGCGATAGCTTCCTTGCCGCTTCCGCTTTCTCCATAAATCAGAATACTATAATTGGTTGGCGACACCAGGTCAATCTGTTTCAGTATATTTTTAAATTCAGGGCTATCGCTAAATATATATTGACCGGAAGTAATTGTTTTTGCTTTTGTACTATTCTTAGAGTCGTCCTCAGGCATTATTACCGTAGCAATATTTTCTTGTTTTGCTGCACTTTTTTGTAGCGCAGTTTTAATGCTGAGCAGAATTTCATCAGGAAACAGAGGTTTAGTTACATAATCGTATGCACCTAATTTCATTACGTCTACTGCTACCTTAATGTCACTATATCCTGTAACAATGATTACGGGTGTACGTGGATAACGCTCTTTTATTTTAATCAATAACTCTTTTCCGTCAATATCTTCTAATCTGAAATCACATAATACCAGGTTAGGCTCAGCATTTTCAAGTTCCTCGAGCGCTTTTTTGCCATTATGGGCAAGAGTTACTTCATATCCGTTTTTACTTAAAAACCGCTTTAAAAGCAGGCACATATCTACGTCGTCGTCTATAACTAAAATTTTACTCATTTATAAAGATTAACACTTCAATAGCAGATTGAATCACCCTTTTGCTGATTACTTCGCCTTCTTTATTGATGATGCCTTCGGTAAATAAATTTTTGAGCAAAATAATTCCAAAAGGTGTATCCACATATTTATTTGAAGTAACCCGGGAAACGGTAGAAATGTCTACTCCAACCTTATCTGCAATATTTTTAAGGATCATTGGCTTCAGAAGGCTTATGTCGCCGGTCTTAAAATATTCTCTTTGAAGGTCAACAATCGCTTTCATTATCTGCATCATAGTTCCTTCACGCTGCTTAATTGCGTTAACAAACCACTGTGCTGAACTTAGTTTACTTTTTAAATATTGTGTTG
>Ga0181463_1000378_pt1 | contig 12284 bp, 9 predicted proteins | sample InSIn1gowninarea_FD_119071 | JGI IMG/M metagenome (GOLD analysis project Ga0181463, IMG submission 119071) | Clean room microbial communities from NASA Spacecraft Assembly Facility at Jet Propulsion Laboratory, Pasadena, California, USA -... ... | reverse complement strand
AATTCTGATGAGCTCTCAGGAGTTTGGTGGCGCCGCCCAAAGAAACACATTCCTTCTGAAAAGGTAAAAGATGATAAAATTCGAAAGTTTATCATAGATGAGTCAAGACATGCATTTGAAGGCTGGCTACAAACTCTTGGAGATTTAATGATGAATCAAATCGATTATGATGATTCGGCTTCGAGAAAACCCTTTCAACTTTTAATGGCAAAAAAATCGGGCTTGAATATTCCAGAGACGTGGATTTCAAATTCGCCTGATGAAATCAGAAAATTAGTTATCCAAAAGCCGGATGGTATAGTGTTTAAATCTTTGTCTGGTTGCTCCTTTGAGATGGTCGAGACAAAAAGATATAAGAATGAATACCAAGGGCTGCTTGATAACCTACAACTATGTCCAACGATCTTCCAAGATGAAGTTCCAGATAAAAAAGATATAAGGGTCACAATTGTTGAGTATGAAGTCTTTTCAGTCGAAATCATCAGCTCAAGGAAAATTGCGAAACTTGATTGGAGATTAGATTTATATGCTGAAATAAAAAAACATGACCTCCCCAGTTCTGAAAAAGCTAAGCTTCTTTTGCTAATAAAATATTTAAATTTGAGATTTGGAGTAATAGATTTAGTTCTTAAAGATGGAAAATATTATTTCTTAGAGATCAATCCAAGCGGTCAGTGGCTATTTTGTGAAATTTTTGCTAACCAGCCAATAAGTATAGCTATAGCAAGGGCACTATCAAAATAATCTGGCGTTTATTCATTAACTCGCCTCCCAAATTCATGTGCATGTTACCAAATATTGAATTCACTAAATAACGTGGCAGCTTTATAGTTGAAACCAGGAACTTAATTGGTAGCTTTTAAACGCGAAACAAGAGTGCATTTTACATTGTAACCTCGACGGTCACAACAGTGTGTTTGTAAAATTGTGGCTGAAGTGTGTCTCGAAAGAGAAGAACGAGAGTTCTTTTCAATGCTGTATAAAAGATGAGGGTAGGTCCCTCATATACGCCTTACTGGAGGAGTATATTAATTGCTTTCCCGTATACTGGACTTCAATCAAAAGTTGTGGTATTGAGCGATGAAGTAAAAAGGCATTATAAAGGTGTCAGGCGAGTGTAGAAGAGCTGAACGAAAGTTTACCCCTGTTGGACAACTGTCCTACGGGGTAAACCGACCGATAAAGTTTCGAAAGAATAGTTGTCCGCGAAACTATTGGCTTCCAGCACTGATAGGATAGGCTGTAATGGACAAACCGCATACTGATTTCACGTCAACTGCGATTAAGGCGGCAGCCCGCGATAGCTATCGGGGTACACAGGCTTTTATATAGAACGTGAGAAACTGCTTATTAATGTTTCAATGTACGATAACAACAAGTGGAGTAAGTGCCACTACCGCGGCAGTAGATGCTGCTAAGGTTACGATTGTTTTTTAACCTTGCCAAGGGCAAAGGGATATAGTAAGTAGTGGCGGACTGAATCATAGTAGTTATGAAGTTCGTGTAATAAGGATGGAGCGAAGGGTTCAGCTCATTCATTTGTACTAAGAACGACAACGGGGAGCAATCTAAGGAGGATCAAGTTTAGTCCAATTATGTGTAAGAGTCCTCTTATGCTGAGTGAAAAGAGCCGTGTGAGGCGAGAGTCTCAAGCACGGTTCTGTGAGAGGCTTGAGGTGAAATGCCCTTGCCTACTCGACCGTTAAGCATTCGGCTATAAATAATTATTTTGCTTTTATGGTTAATTGAAACTGCATGCTTTTCAAATGCCACAACTTCATAAACAGATTAACGTTAGGTGCAAGCAAAGCTATACTTATGTTAATCTCGTGTCAGATGAACAATTAAAAGGACAAGCAATGAACGATCGACGTGACAATTTTCGCATTTTCTTCGTGCTTACTTTCTTTGGGGTCATGAGCCTTTTAGCCATGCTAACTGGACCCGCTTCCGCGAACATTCGAGGAGTAGATGTTGTGCGCCTGATCGGTATAGGTATGTGCTTTGGAGGTGCAATCGTTTCTTTTGTGACCTATTTTCGCCGTCGTCGCTAATCCTCACAAATAGAGATACAGAGCTGCTAAGGTTACGATTGTTATTTAACCTTGCCAAGCCAAAGCGATGTAGTAAATAGTGTCCACTGAATTATAGTAGTGATGAAGTTCTTGTAATGAGGATGGAGCGAAGGGTTCAGCTCATTTATTTGTGCTAAGAACGACAACGGGAAGCAATCTACGGAAGATCAAGTTTAGTCCAATTATGTGTAAGAGTCGTCTTATGCTAAGTGAGAAGTTCCGTGTGAGGCGAGAGTCTCAAGCACGGTTCTGTGAGAGGCTTTGGCTGAAATACCCTTGCCTACTGGACCGTTAAGCATTCAACTATAAATCACTATTTTGCTTTTGTGGTTAATTGAACCTTCGGTTTTTCAAATGCCACAACTTCATAAACACTTTAACGTTGTGTGCTATAATTCGTCTTCATTCAGATAAGTATACGTAAGAATTTTTAGATAAAATTTTAATTTCACCAATGATTTAATTAATTACTATGTCAGCAGTTGATCTTTATACCAAAACCCTGTACGAAAAATATAAGTACTTAGCTAATTGGCTACCAAACTCACATATTTCACTTGGAGATATAGGATATATAACTGGAAACAAATTTAAAAAAGAAAAGTCATTGACAGATTTAGGGATAAAATTTACTCCCATACCTGGTAAAAATATAATTGATGATTTATCCCTTCATTATAAAGCTTTAATAAAGTTTGATGCTGTGGGAAAAGCAGATGTAGCTTTAGATGAAACAATTAGTGTTGGCTCAGGGAATGCCAAAATAACTTTCGAAGATGAAGGATCCTTCACATTTGATGCCTTGTCTTGTAAAACCACTGGCATAGCAAACAAAGGTGAAGTTGGAGAGGCTATAAAAGAGCTTTATAAAAAAAATAATAATAGTTGGAATAAAGATTGGTATGTAGTAGACGAATTGGTTACAGCAAAATCAGCAAGTATAATTGTCTCACTTTCGAAAAACTCACAAATTGAACTAGGAGTGAATGCAAAATTGCCGTCCTTTAACCTCGCTAATCCAAAGGCTTCAATAAAGATGAAAGCACAGGAAGGTGAAATAATGAAGATAATTGCTGAAAAATCAATAAGCCCTTTGTTTAACACTAGTAAATTAAAAAATAGCTTTCTCGGCGGGCTTTTGCGTTCCAAAAAAAGCTTAAGGTTTGGTGGCGAAGTTAATAAGCAGACAGAATTAGCAAATTCATCAGATATTGAGTATCCTTTTTGGGAACGATATGAGTTAATCTAAATTTTTGACGTTTAAGTTAGTTCTTATGGGTTTGTTTAATGGCGAATTTTACAAACTTTCCTCATCGGAGCAAGCAGAGTTATTCTTTAATAGTCTTACAGACTTTGAAAAAGCTATCCTTTATGGGGACTGGATAACTCATATCTGGTTATATGAGAATGAACCTCCTAATACCCGAGAGGCGGTTGAAAAGTTTGGTTTTCTAAGCCTTTTTGAAGAGTTCAAAAAAGCTTTCATAAAAGGCGATTTCAAAAGAATGAAAACTAGTCTAGGCACAGGAAATACATTTGACGAAGGAGTTTTTTTAAATCAAATAGAAACTAGAATGCTCCATGTGTGTGTGCTTAGCGATATAGATATTATCCAGCAAAAAAAGCCCGAACTAGCGTTCCATAAAATTATTCCCCATGTTCTTCTAATGTCTTCTTATCCACTTTTTATAAAAATGAAGACTTCAGATTTCCCTCATAAAGGTATTTGGAAGTTTCCTACTTTACTTGTCGATGGCGACTTAAATCACACAATACATGTCCAAGGATTATCTGATGATCGACAGTTTATTATCTATGATGAATATTGGTGGAAAGGACATTCAGGAATATCCTTCTTTTCCAAAGGGGAAAACTCGCAGGACACTTCAGCAGAATTGATTGATCCACTATTTAATACCTTTAAAACGTCTCAATCCGATTTTTGGAAATTTTTTGTTGGCTTTATCATGCCTCGCTCTGGATTACGGAAATTAGCTTATGCAGTATGGCAAATGAAGGCAGCTTTAGAATATCACTACCCTGAAATCGGACCTTATAATCCATTAGACCTAATAAATCATGAACCCCTGATAACTTTAGCTAAATCAGAATTTGGCTACCTATAGTATCGAATCTTATGATACTTTGCTCAATATTGTATTACAGCACACAACAGCCTGTTTTTAAAATCGTAGCTGGAGTGTGTCACGAATGGAAAGAATAGTTCTTTTCAGTGCTGTATAAAAGATGAGGGTAGGTCTCTCATATACGCCCTGCGGGGGAGTATATAAACTACTTTCCCGCATCCTGGACTGTAATCAAAAGTTATGGTATTGAGCGATGAAGGAAAAAGTCCCGCTTTCAGCGAAATCAGGTAAGTGTAGAGGAACTGAACGAAAGTTCACCCCGTTGGACAACTGTCCTACGGGTAAACCGACCGATGACGTTTCGAAAGAATACTTGCCCGCGAAACTATTGGCTTCCCGCACTGAAAGGATAGACTGTAATGGACAAACCGCTTACTGATTACAGGTCAACCGGGATTGAGGTGGCAGGAACTCTATACAGGCTTTTATGTGGAACGTGAGAAACTGCTTATCAATGTGTCAATGTACGATAACAACAAGTGGAGTAAGTACCACTACCGCGGCAGTAAGATGCTGCTAAGGTTACGATTGTTATTTAACCTTGCCAAGGGCAAAGGGATGTAGTAAGTAGTGGCGGACTGAATCATAGGAGTGATGAAGTTCTTGTAATGAGGATGGAGCGAAGGGTTCCGCTTATTCATTTGTACTAAGAACGACAACGGGGAGCAATCTACGGAGGATCAAGTTTAGTCCAATTATGTGTAAGATTCCTCTTATGCCGAGTAAGAAGAGCCGTGTGAGGCGAGAGTCTCAAGCACGGTTCTGTGAGAGGCTTAGGCTGAAATGCCCTTGCCTACTCGACCATTAAGCATTCGACTATAAATCACTATTTTGCTGTTGTGGTTAATTGGAACTGACTTTTTTCAATTGCCAATTTCATAAACACTTAAAGGCTCCCTGTAATATAAAATCCATTTTATGCACTTAAATCAACTCAAATTAGGGTATACTAACGGTGAGGAAGAAGCATTTCAAGTGAACTTCTCTGAGATTTATTATGATTATAATAGTGTAGTGGAAAATAGTTTGAAGCCGAATATTTATATCATTTCAGGTAGGCGGGGAACGGGGAAAACTGCTTTATCCTTTTATCTTGAAAAAAATAAAAACGATTATAAATCTTGTATTGAACGAGTTTCTTACAGAGATTTGACACCTGCAAATTTTAGACGTGAAAACCATGAAATTAAATCTGGTTCTCTTTATCAACTATTTCGCTGGATTTTTCTATTGGAATTATCTAAAAAGCTTGTAAACCCCGTTTATTCCGAGATTTTTGGCTCTATTAAACAGTATAAAATGTTGAAAGAGATACACGAAATAAATTATGAATTCAAAAATCCTCACAAGCCTTCATTAATAAGCCAAATTCTAAACAATGGAGTAAAGCTAAAATTTGGTAGTTTGACAACTGGAACCTCTCTTGCAGAGCTAGAGGTTAATCCAGGAATACAAGGACAAATCACAAATCACTCGGTTTCTTTATTTTATGATAATCTTTTAGATATTATGCGACCTCTTTTGCAAAAAGCAAATGAAGTAGATTATAGTTTTATAATTTTAATTGATGACGTTGATGATCATCTTTCGTCAGATTTAGAAAGCAAGCATATCCTTGAAGATCTTGTAAATGCGGTATATGGTTTTAACGGACAAATAAGATATATTCATCCGAAGTCTAAAGTTCTTTTGTTTTTACGCAGTGATGCTTTTACAAGAATAACTATTTCTAACCGATTAAAAATTCTGGACGATCACACTCTAACATTAAGTTGGGGAACTAGGTCGGACATTTATTCTCCCTTATTGGAACTGATTGTAAAACGTTTAAAAGTGAATAATGAAAACTTTTTTAAGCATTTAAAAAGGGATACAGATGTTATATCAAAGCTTTTTCCAACCTCCGTTTTTTATTATCAACACAATGGGCAACGAAAGGAATTAGATGGATATACATACATCCTAAGGCGCACTCACTTTCGACCGAGAGATTTAATAAGATATTTAAGATTTATACAAGATCAATTTCCAGATCTGCAAGAATTTAGTGGATTTGCAATATCTGGCTGTGAATCAATTTTTTCAGATTGGTTAAAATCAGATCTTGAAAATGAACTTTCTATACATTTTGACCAAAATTACATCCATGGTATAATAGGAATTGCAAGCAGACTTAAAACGTGGAAATTTGGTATTCAACGCTTATTAAAATCTTATGAAAAGGGAAATGAGTATTCCGAAGCATTCATTAGGGAAGCGTTACTAGTGTTATACAAATTTGGGATTCTAGGACAGTTCTATCAAAATGAATTGAATGAAACATCAATTAATTTTTTTTACAATGACAAAGACCTTCCGTATAATAACCCTAATTTTTTTCTTAATGACTTTATTGTTCATGAAGGATTACACACTTCCTTATTAAAAGGGGATTCGCACAAAGCAAAACAAATGTATCGCGAATAAATACTACAGGCAACATGCTTTGTAAAAGTGGGGCTGGAGTGTGTCACGAATGGAAAAATAGTTCTTTTTAGTGCTGTATAAAAGATGAGCGTAGGTCCCTCATATACGCCCTGCGGGGGGAGTATATAAACCGCTTCATGGTGCTGCAATCAAAAGTTGTGGTATTGAGCGATGAAGCAAAAGGCACCATAAGGTGTCAGGTGAATGTAGAAGAGCTGAACGAAAGTAAACCGACCGACGACGTTTCGAAAGAATACTTGTTGACGAAACTATTGGGTTCCAGCACTGATAGGAAAAGACTGTAATGGACAAGCCGCATACTGATTACAGGTCAACCGGGATTGAGGCGGCAGGAACTCTACACAGGCTTTTATATGGAACGTGAGAAACTGCTTATTAATGTGTCAATGTACGATAACAACAAGTGGCTTAAGTACCACTACCGCCCAGTAGGATGCTGCTAAGGTTACGATTGTTATTTATCCTTGCCAAGGGCAAAGGGATGTAGTAAGTAGTGGCGGACTGAATCATAGTAGTGATGAAGTTCTTGTAATGAGGATGGAGCGAAGGGTTGAGCTGATTCATTTGTACTAAGAACGACAACGGGGGGCAATCTACGGAGGATCAAGTTTGGTTCAATTATGTGTAAAATTCCTCTTATGCTGAGTGAGAAGAGCTGTGTGAGGCGAGAGTCTCAAGCACGGTTCTGTGAGAGGCTGGGGCTGAAATGCCCTTGCACTCGACCGTTAAACATTCAACTATAAATCACAATTTTGTTTTTGTGGTTAATTGAAACCGCCGTTTTTCAATTGCCACAACTTCATAAACACTTAAACCTTGTACACAACTTTTATAAAAGTTCAAACCAACTTGATCTAATTCACAGTTACTTAAAATTAATGACATGGGTAAATTCAGTAATTCAATAACGACTGCACATAAACAATTCATAAAAGATCAGCATATTTTTTTTGTCGCAACAGCTCCACTTAGTCGTGATGGAAGGGTAAATTTATCTCCAAAGGGTTTAGACTGCTTTCGAGTAGTTAATGATAACAAGGTTGCATATATGGATTTAGTAAGTAGTGGTAATGAAACATCAGCTCATACTCTGGAAAACGGACGAATCACGTTTATGTTCTGTTCCTTTTCAGACAAACCTAATATTTTAAGACTATATGGCAAAGGATTGACGGTGCTGCCTAACTCTGACTTGTGGGACTTATATTCAAAAGATTTTAAAATTTATCCTAGTACAAGGCAAATTATCGTTGCTGACATTGATCTGGTTCAAACTTCCTGTGGTTTTGGTGTTCCGTTGTTTAATTATACCGGTGAACGCAACATCCATTTTGAATGGGCAGAAAAAAAGGGAACTGAAGGACTTATTCAATATATAAAAGAGAAGAATTTGAGAAGTCTCGACTCTTTGCCAACTAACCTTGGTTTACAATTTACATAATCTGAGCTGCCACTAACAACAAGACTTTGTGGGGTGCGTAGCGCTAAACATGCAGTCGCGGTTGTAAAGAACCCCTGGCAGTGATCAGCGTCTTTTTAGCCTCTGCCGTTGAGCACGCGACTATAAATTGCTATTTTGCTTTTGTGGTTAATTGAAACTGATGTTTTTCAATTGCCTCAACTTCATGAGGACTGAAACATTGGTGGCTATTTTGCACACTGACTTAGGAAAATTAAGAACAACATTTTGACAAACCTGATTGACAGAACAAAAGGTATTTTGGTACTGACACCCATTTTTGGAACATTGCTTTTGTGGCACTTTACAATGTTGCGACACTATTATATCCCGGCGGTTCACAGGTTAACAAAAATGCTGTTGGTTTTAGTTGGATAAATAACTATTGGTGCAACTTACTGAACGAAAGTGCAATTAACGGACAACATAATCCTGCAAAACCAATTGCTATGACTGGCATGTTCATACTTTGTCTGACACTAATATTCTTTTGGTTTCTGTTTCCAAGACACATTAACGTTAGTAAAACTCTCAAGCGTGTCATTCAGATTTCAGGAACGGTTGCGATGTCAATCGCATTCTTTTTGTTTACAAATATTGACCACGACTTAGTTACAAACCTTGCATCAATATTTGGACTTATTGCAACCATTGAAGTTTTTGTTGGGCTTTACAAAGCAAAGTGGTTAAAACTTTTTACGTTTGGACTTTTAAACATTTTGCTTGTTGTGCTAAACAATTATGTTTATTATACAAAAGGACTTATTATTTATTTGCCGGTAATCCAAAAGATCAGTTTCGCTGCTTTCCTGATTTGGATTTGTTGCATTGACATAAATCTCTTTTGCATGACAGAGAAAAACAGCCACCAACATGAGTATTGCCAATAGTGTGGCTGGACGTTGAAGCAATTGGCTACATATCGCTATCAGCTTTAGCTCCGGGCGGAAGGAACTCTTTTAAACATCAGAATAAATTATTAAAGTTACTACGCATGAAATCACTTTTTACAACGGTACTTTTATTTGCATTTGCTTCCGCATTTTCACAAAACAAGCCGCCTACTGTAGAAGAAATACGGCAGGGAATTGCCGGGGAAATTGCTTCCTTTAAAGTTGCGGCAACGCCGGTAGCCAAAATTGAAAATATTAAAGTTTGGACCGGTACAGACTCACTGAAAGTAAGGCTGTACTATCCTGACGCAAAGAAAAAGCGGCATTCGATCATTTATCAAATTCACGGAGGCGCCCTTGTCGGTGGTGACCTAAACACGCACGATAACGTTTGCCGTTTACTCGCAGCGAGAACTTCTTCGATCGTTGTTGCAGTAGATTATAGAAAGCCGCCAGAGTCTCCCTATCCCGCTGGTGTTGATGATTGCATTTCTATACTAAATTGGATTACCAGAACGGCTGCCTCTTGGAGTGGCGATCTCACACAACTAACCTTATTGGGTGATAGCGGCGGTGGTCTTTTGGCAACTGCGCTGCTGGTAAAAGAACAGGGGCGGATACCAATAAAAAAAGTAGTTCTGATTAATCCCGCTGTTGATTTAAGAAACGCCGGGGAAGGCTTGTACGGCTTGGTTAGTCAACTGTATTTAAACGGAAAATCCGCAAATGACTCGCTGACCTCGCCAATTTTAGCGACCAATCTTTCGTTCGCACCACCAACGTTGATTGTTACTTCTGAAAAGGACATCTTAAAATCACAAGGTGTAGCCTGGTACGGCAAACTCCAGAAAGCTGGTGTGATGGTTTCAATGATTGACATACCTGGTGAAGACCATTTAGGTGGGCTGTGGTCTGCCGGTCATCCTAAGGCAAAGCAGGCCATTGATGAAACAATCAAATTTATTAATGGTGAGAAAGGCCATAACAGAACCGCTAACACAGGCTTCATGCAACACAGGCTGAAGAATGAGTGTTCAACGAAAGCAGTGCTATTTGCCGTGGCAAAGGCATGAGGCGGTGATGCCAGAATACCTGTACTGCATAAAGTCTGTATCGTTAGCCGAAATTGATTACAAATAACGGTTATCGAAAAGGTGACAGCTATCGGTCGATAATTTATTTGGAAAGTTTCAGTAAAAGCACAAATGTTTTTGCAGCAACGGGGAGGAACTACAGTGACCTCAACGAGATTTGGGTCGGACATACAAACGGAACAGCTAAAAAGATTACTAATTTTTCCCAACAACTTACCGGATGGAACACGCCAACAAATGAGGTTATACAATGGAAAAGTAAAGATGGAACAATGGTAGAAGGTGTCCTTTTAAAACCTCGTAACTATGACCCATCAAAAAAGTACCCGTTACTTGTTGTTATTCATGGAGGTCCTACCGGTGTTGATCGTCCTGAACCTACTCCTACGTATGTATATCCAATTATGCAATGGTGCGAGAAAGGAGCATTGGTGTTACGTGTTAACTATAGGGGTAGCGCGGGCTACGGTGAGAAGTTCCGATCTCTCAATGTAAAAAATCTTGGAATAGGCGACATGTGGGATGTTTTAAGCGGAGTAGAATACTTGAGTAAGAAGGGGTTTGTAGATACGTCCAGAATGGGATGTATGGGTTGGAGCCAGGGAGGCTATATCTCTGCGTTTCTTACTACTCATACAAATATCTTCAAAGCCATTTCTGTTGGAGCCGGAATTTCAAATTGGGTAACTTATTATGTGTCCACCGATATAACACCTTTTACACAGCAGTATCTTCAGTCAACACCCTGGGCCAATGCTGCCGTTTATCAAAAAACATCTCCGATGACAACGATAAATAAAGCACAAACACCAACACTTATACAGCATGGTGAACTTGACAGGAGAGTACCAATTTCCAATGCTTATGAGCTTTACAGAGGCTTGCAGGACCGAAAGATCCCATCAAAGCTTATTGTGTATAAAGGTTTTGGACATGGTATTACTAAACCTAAAGAACGTCTCGCCGCTGTTTGGCATAATTGGTTATGGTTTAATCGCTATGTGTTTGGTGATAAGGAAGAAACGATCCCAACGGAATAAAACTGATTAGGAGGTATTTGTCTTGCTTTAATAAATGCTTCCATTCCAGCATGGTAGCTAAAAAGTAGTACTTCAGCTAAGTATAAAACCCTCATAAATCCTTCCTAAAGGAAGAACTTGAAGTTCAACCCGATGCGAAAGTTTGTCACATAAGAAACTTCGTTCTGCTGTGCTGTCTTTCATAGAATTTTTTCTGGAAGGGCGAGAAATTCGGGTATTCCGGCGAAATAGCAGCTTAGCAAAAAATACTAGGGATATTTCTTTATGTAACCAATAAAATATATGTTTCCAACGTGGAAAATGGTATATTGTATATGGCTATTTTTGCTTTTCTTTAACTATAACCTACCCATGAAAATTTACCTACTCCTTGTGTCTACTCTCTTTTTATTCTTTCAAACGTTTGCGCAGGAAAAGTCGCTATCAGGTCAAGTTAAAAGCGAACAAGGCGAGCCTGTTCCTTTTGCAGTTATAACAAACAAAACCTCTGGCAGGCAAGTGGTTGCTGATGCAAACGGACGATACGTAATAAAAGCTTCAGATGCAGATGTTATCCAGGTTACATCAATTGGTTTTACGCCTGCTGATGTAACTGTTGCAGGTGCTGCTTTGGATATTTCACTTAAGAGAAGCCTCGTAAATCTTGGTAATGTAACAGTAGGTAGCAGAAGCCTCAGGCGAACATCGACTGAAACAGCTTCGCCTGTTGATGTAATTCCGGTGACTAAAGTAATGAACCAGCTTGGGCAGGTAGATGTAAATCAACTTTTACAGTTTGTAGCGCCATCCTTTAATTCAAATAAGCAAAGTGGTGCCGACGGAGCTGACCATGTTGACCCTGCAACACTTCGCGGATTGGGACCCGATCAAACGCTTGTTTTAGTGAATGGAAAACGACGCCATCAAAGTGCTTTGGTAAACCTTTATGGTACCCGAGGTCGTGGTAATACCGGTACCGACCTTAACACTATTCCTGCTGCTGCTATTGAATGCTTCGGAATACTCATTTCCCTTTTCATAAGATTTTAATAAGCGTTGAATACCAAATTTCCACGTTTTAAGTCTGCTTGCAATTCCTATTATACCATG
>Ga0181463_1000376_pt1 | contig 12301 bp, 10 predicted proteins | sample InSIn1gowninarea_FD_119071 | JGI IMG/M metagenome (GOLD analysis project Ga0181463, IMG submission 119071) | Clean room microbial communities from NASA Spacecraft Assembly Facility at Jet Propulsion Laboratory, Pasadena, California, USA -... ... | reverse complement strand
GATTTCATGCGGCAAAGGTAAGTTAGGTGAAACGTCTTAAATAATTATAATACATAAAGTTTTCTCAAATACATTTATTTAAAATGTAATCCACGATATGTTTTTTTTGTGACCAGCTTTTAAAACCCTGTTCAACATCGTTGTATCACTCAATTGTACTGTTTCTCTTTATTGGGCACTTACAACAACTCTCCCCGCTTTTTTACCCTGATTCTTCTCTTGTCCTCCTTGTTGTAAGTGTTGATTTAAGCGTAATATTTTTTTAACCAATACTATCCTAACCATTTATTTTATGATAAATATTAAAAAGCCTTTGTTAATCTACCAACAAAGGCTTTTTGAATAATCTTATTTAAAATTCCAGGTTTACCAGTTCTGATTGATCAATCGTTTGCTGTTCGCCTTTAGTAAGATCTTTTACAATACATGTTCCTTCCTGCAGTTCTTTGCTGCCTATTATTACAACCTGTTTTATCCCTTTTTTTTCAGCATATTTAAACTGCTTATCAAACTTTGCATTTTCATGAAAAATTTCTGATGCAATTCCTGCATTTCGTAATTGCTGAGCTAATGCAAAAGCCACTTTACTTTCCTGTTCGCCTAAATTAAAGAATAATACTTTTGTACCTGTTTGTACTTCCTCGGGAAAAAGCTTTAATTCTTCCATTACATCATAAATTCTGTCAACCCCAAAACTTATACCTACGCCCGGAACATTTGGTACGCCAAATAAACCAGTTAAGTCATCATATCTTCCACCACCACCAATACTGCCTATTTGAACACCTTTCGCTTTTATTTCGAATATAATACCCGTATAATAATTTAAACCGCGTGCGAGGGTAAAATCAGTTGACAATTGACCGGTAACGGTCGATGGAAGAAAATTTAGAATAAATTCAATTTCCCCTATACCTTTCTTCGCAGTTTCATTGTCACCCATTAAATTTTTTAATGCCGAAATTTTTTCTTCGTTAGAACCTTCTATGGTTAAATACTTTTCAATTACCGCTACCTGCTGTTCATTTAAATTACGTTGAAAAAGTTCGTCTTTTACTTTTTCCATTCCAATTTTATCGAGCTTATCAATGGCTATCGTTATGTCCATCATTTTGTCCGCGCCTCCACACAGTTCAGCTAATGCAGCTAATATTTTGCGGCTGTTTATTCTTATTTCTACGTCAACCCCAAGTTTGCTAAAAACTGTGCTATAAATGCTGGTAAGTTCAACTTCGTTTAATAAGCTTTTGCTGCCTACAACGTCTACATCGCATTGGTAAAACTCACGGTACCTGCCTTTCTGCGGACGGTCGGCACGCCAAACCGGTTGAATCTGGTACCGCTTAAACGGTAAGGTAAGCTGTCCAAAATTCATTGCTACATATCTCGCAAACGGAATGGTAAGATCGTATCGAAGCGCGCGTTCAGTTAGCCCTTTTGTATTTTTACCTTCCAGAATTTTTTCAAAATCTGCTTTTGCCTGTGTATGTTTTGCCGGGTTATCTAAACCGTTATTAAGAATTTTAAAAATTAATTTATCACCTTCTTCACCATACTTTCCCATTAATGTGTCAAGGTTTTCCATTGCCGGCGTTTCCAAAGGTTGAAATCCATATAATTCAAAAACGCTCCTTATTGTATTGAAGATATAATTGCGTTTCCGTACTACTTCTGCTGAAAAATCTCTTGTGCCTTGCGGTAATGTTGGTTTCATGATCACCCCAACCCCTAAAGGGGCTTATTTAAAGTGTTAGAATTTATGTTATTGGAATAGGCGCTTTTCTATAAGCGTTAAACCTGGTTTTCTTTATAATTGAAGATTTGCTGGCTGGTATTTTTTTACGATAACGTCGCACGCTTTGTCAAGCATTGCATACACTTCATGAAAGCCATCCTCTCCTCCAAACCAAGGGTCTGGTACTACGCGGTCTTGCCCTGGGTAAAGTTCATTTAATATATAATCTACTTTGGCTGGATTCCATTTTTTGCCACTAATTCTTTTTACCTCATAGTAATTATCGTCATCCATTACATATATCTTATCAAACCTGTCGATGTCATCTTTAATAAAGTTTCTGCACAACTGGCTGCAAATATCTATACCATTAAGGCTTGCTACTTTTTGAGATAAATAATGAGGTGCATCACCTTCGTGATATCCGCTTGTTCCTGCACTGTCTATCTCCCAATCGAGGCCGGCTTTTTCAACTTTGTCTCTCAATATACCTTCTGCCAGCGGGCTTCTGCATATGTTTCCCAGGCACACCATTAAAACTTTCATGGCGCAAAGATAAACGTAAGTTGTGAGTGGTGAAAAATAGGTTGTCAGCAGCCGATGTATTCAACGGGTGATATACAAGGCACTAGTAAGCAATTTGCAGTCGTGAAAGTTCTATTAATCTCAATCTTCGCCTCCGGATACGGCTTTCTTATCACGTACTTTTTTCGTTTTAAGGCCGCATTAATAAATATTAGTTGAAGCCTGTTTAGCCAGAATGTGTTAAGCTGAATAAAGGGTTTGCCGTTGCAGTGAGTGACACAACGATGCTGAAAAGAATTCCAAAAGTCTGCTAACAAAATATCTAAAAAAATAGCGATAAGGGAATTTTATAAATACACCTCTTTTATTAAATCTTATGGAATTCATTTAGTTAAGCATCTAATTCTTAACTCAGCGCTGGGTTTTTTACCAACCAATTTTATACTGAACAGTTGTTATGAAACCCGAAACAATTTTACAAAAAGATATTTTAGATATATTATTCGAAAATCGTAATAAGGATTACGGAGCTTACAATTTGCGTAAGAATTATCATACCAGGTTATTAAAGTCGTTGGGCTTTACGATTGCTTTTGTATTTGTTGTAAGCGTATGGTACGTAAAAGCGAACTCTACAAAAGATAAGGTAAATTTTTATGCAGGTAAACCTGTAACGGATATTTACTTAAAAGCGTTAGATTCAAAAGCGTTTATTAAAAAAAGTAAAGTAGTAAAAACAAATTAAAGAAGCGGTTAGGGTTAGTTTTGAAGTGGTACAAGCTACCGATCTTTGTTGAACATCGTTGCGTCGCATTCCGTTCATCCGCAGTACTTCCATTTAGCTTTTCTCAAGCTATGCTACTCAAGTAAACATTATTATTATTAGTAATGTTATTCTGTTGAATCTTTGTCTAACTTATTTTTTAGCCTTTTCAGTTTTGATCCTACACTATCTACGCCTTTTTGTACTGTTTTTTGCAATTTTTCTCCGGCATCATTTAGCTTTTCCTCGTTAACTTTTAAATCTCCTTTACACGCAATAAACAAAACGGTAGTTGAAGCTATAAGAAGAAGTTTTTTCATAACAGTTTTAAAACAGTTTTTCAATTTTCCTGCCACAGGCAAATTTTACCGAAATGCAATTAAACCCTGTGTACGCTAAACATATTTCAAATTGTGCGAACTTTTCAGCCTCTAAACGAAATTTTTTTAAAACAAATAAATAAAATAAATAATAATTAAATTTAAATTCTAAATTCCTTTACTTTTATAGCCCGCTTTCATAGTACTTTTCCAATTTGTTGGTTTAAGAAAAGAAGCAATTATATTCTATATTTTGAAAAGCTTGAAATAGATGTGATCGAGTGTGTAATTAATTATCGTACGAGTATAATAATTAATAATTAAGTGATAATTCTGACAAGCTTTTAGAAATAATTTTATTACTTTTCTTAAAAGCCTGTTTAATAACTCATTTATCGTGAATTAGAAAAAACAGTTTTATGGGGCATAAGAAATCTACAATCCTAACCGTTTTATTTTCAATTTCTACTATATCGTGCAGCTTATTTGCGCAAGATCTTTCAAGCGATTCCACTGTAAGTTATAATAATCTTCAACAAAGTGCTTCCGGCACCAAAAGCGAGGCTTCTTCAGGAAACGACCAGAAAAGTAATTATCAGAAATTATTATTACAGGCATCAAACCAGTTTAAAAAGAAAAATTACTCTGAAGCCAGAAAATTATATGTAAACGCAACAGCGTTGGACCCTGAAGCTAAAATTGCTAAAAGTAAAATTGAAGAGATTGATGGCATATTAAAAAAACAACAAAGCTCTACAGCTAAATCTGGTTCCAATGCAAGTGTTTTAAATCGTAAAGACGAAAATTACTGGAAAGATAAATACGCAGAGATTAAGAGTATTCTTGAAGGTTTGCCCGACGAAAAAGAGTCTAAAAACAAGCCTGTTACTACTAAAGCAAAGGTTAGCGAAAATGATAAAGGTTTAGGTTCTTCTGAAGCAACTACTTTAAAGAAAAATGTAAAATCAACAAAAGACCCGGCAAAGTCTGCAACCCCCAAAGGCGTTAAAAACGTTTTGATGGATAGGGCGGATTCTGCAATTGCTATGGGTGACTCAATGCTTTCTGCAAAAGACTATAAACAATCGTTAGAATATTATAAAGAAGCTCATTCGTTAAAACCAGAAAATGCATATGCAGCCAGAATGGTAGCAAATGTAGAAAGTGTGTTATATGATATAGCTGAAAAGCAAAAAAAAACAGAGGAATTAAAACTTAAAGCCCAAATTAACGAATACCTTGATTTAGCAAACAAAGCTATAGTTGATAAAAACTGGCAAACAGCCAAGGATTTATATTTAAAAATTCTTGATTTAAAACCTGCTCCAGCACAAAAAGATTTCGCGTTAAAAAAAATAGAAACTATAGACCTTGAATTAGAAAGAATAGCTTCCCGCACTCCTCCAAAAAAAGAACCGGAAGTAGTAAAAAAGCCAAAAAATAAAAGGGAAGCAAGGGCTATGAGGAAAGAGGCTGAAAGAAGTGCAATACTTGCAGGAGCATCTGGTAAAACAGCTTCTGTTAAAGATGAAAATTTAGTTGATGGTCCGACAGTTGATTATAAAATACTTCAACAGTTTTCAATTGATTTTAATGAGGCTACCTCTGTGAAATGGACTGAAAAGACAAATTTTTTCCAGGTGGATTTTTTAAACGAAGGAAAAAAGACCGAGGCATTTTATAACATCGATGGAACATTATTAGGCTCAAGTAGTTTGAGAACAAAAAGTGACCTTCCTTCAAATATCATAAAAACATTAGAAAAAAAATATAGTGAATATAAGTTGGGTGATGTTATATACTTTGAAGGTCCTGAAGAAATAGCTTATTATATTGCCGCAGAAGGGCAAAAAGGAAAAGTAATATTTCGAGCTGTACGTTCAGGAGACGTTAGCTTTTTTAATCGTCTGTCAGAAAATTATAATCAAGGTTTGGCTTTCGGAATTCAAAGCAACAGTAATGTACCTCAGACGTCAGTTGTTGATAAACCTTTAGCTGAAAGTGAAAAAAGGGTAACCAGGGATGCAGAAAAGCCTAAAGCCAAACAAAAAAGTTTAAAAGCGATTCCTAAAGCGATAAATGACAATCCAACCGCCGCTTTAAATACTTCTGCCGTTGATCCTCCGCCTGCTATTACTCCTTCTGTGGTTTCTTCTGCCGGTTCTATTAATGGGGCTGATAAAATTGATAGTTTAAAAATTACTGAGGATTTAAATTTGAGCAAGTCCTTTCAAAAAGAAGCGATTGAGTATAGCCGGGCAGATTTGATGAAAAAATATCCTTTGATAAATTTTGACAAAATACCTGACGGACAGTTATTTGATGTGAGCGTTGATGAAAATAAATTGGAATATGGATTGATCAGTGACAGAGTATTGAAAGGAGGTGCCAGGTTAAATTTGGTTGATAACAATAACGACATAAAAGTGGTTTGCCAGGATATAACTTTTAATGGTAATAATGCATATATAAAATTATTAATAGATAATAACAGTGACCAGGATTTTCTTACCGGTGCAATCAAGTTTACTTTCCTTAAAGAAAATGGTTCCTTAAGAAAACTTAATCCCCGATTTATTTCCAATTTTCCGGTAGTTATGCCCGGTAAAAAGTTTGCGATAGTTTATGTAACAGGTGTGCCTTCAATCGTTAACCCGGGCGATGTGTTTGTTATTGATGTTGCAGACAGAATGAAGCAGACAAATCTTTCGATAAATATACCCGGGGATGTATATAATGCACAGAAGCGACTTCTATCGAGCGCTCAGAATTAAGCTATAAATTAATAATTTGAAGAGATTTTAGTTTTTAAAAGCTTTAATTACAGCAGGTAAGAAAATATTAGGATCAAGTTCATGTTTTTCTAAAGCCATACGTACTACCACTAATTCCTCTGAAGGTATTACCCAAACATATTGCCCTTCATAGCCCTGGCAGTAAAAGCAATCTTCAGGAACAGCAGGGTATTTTCTGCCTGTTGCATCCGTTTTTTTAGAAGCATTTACCCACCAATGTGCTCCGTATCTGCCATCTTTTTTGGGCGCTTTGGCTTCTGTTGGTGTGGCAGTAAAACGTACCCACCCTGCAGGTAAGATTCTTTGTCCGCCCCATATTCCGTCATTCATATACAAAAGCCCAAACCTTGCCCAGTCTTTCGCTGTAGCATAACAGTAAGAAGAGCCAACAAAAGTTCCTGAAGCGTCAACTTCCATTACTGTATTCAGCATTCCAATTTTATAAAACAATTGTTCGTATGGAAAACGAAAGTAAGCCTCGTCTCCGATTTGTTTTCTAATAATATAAGACAAAAGGTTAGTAGTTCCACTTGAATAACTGAACCTGCTTCCGGGAGCATGTCGCAGACTTTTTCTCATAGCAAATTCTCCCATGCTTCTTTCGTTATACAACATGTTTGTAGCGTCACTTGCCGAAGTGTAGTTCTCCCACCAGCTTAAACCGCTACCCATATGCATTAGGTTTGTAAGTGTTATTTTCTTCCTGGCGTCGTTTCCCCAGCTATCAACAGGTAATGAAGCATCTAAACTTAATATGTTTTGTTTTACTAAAATACCCATCAATGCATTGGTTATGCTTTTTGTCATAGACCAGCTTGCAAGCTTTGTATCTTTACAAAAACCCTCAGCGTACCTTTCTGCAACTATTTCACCTTTATATAAAACAATAATAGCCCTTGTTCCAAAACCTTTTTTATCATCAAAAGCTTCATCTATTGCAGTTTTTAATTGATTCTTGTTTAAGACAGCTGCATTGGTGTTGTTTATTATGTTACCAAAAGGCCAATTAATTTCATCCTGGTTAATGTTTAACCGGTTTGCTATTTTAAATTTTTGTTCACGCAATTCCGCCTCACTTATTCCATTTATTAATGTTGCACCTAATCCTTCACGGTATACTGCTTTCTTTTTTGCCAATCGCCACACTGTTGCTGTTACAGACTTTTCCTGCAAATCAACTTTGCAGCTTGCAAGACTTAAGGGGAAAGCCGTGAGTTCTTTTTTTATTACTTCTTCTTCATTTCTTCCAGCCACAAAAACCCCGGAACAGATAGTTTTTGCTGCATATCCACTTATAATTGGCAAAGCTTTATTAATGAAAATAAAAAGGCAGATAAATAAGAGTAGGAGAAAATATACCATAATAACTTTTTGATTCAATCATGGTAAATGTAGTATGAAAAGAAGTATTTGTTAAGGTACGACAGTCTGTTATGCGGTTTTCAATTTATTTTCTTAACATAAATCTATAATATACTAGTTCACCTGATGCGAGTTTCACGTGAGCTTTTGATCCTGCCACACCTGCAAATTCTCGAAAAATATTTTGAAGCCATCGCGGAATGTTTTCCTGTATTCGTTTCTGCTTCACAGGTTCTTCCAGTTCAATTGCCCGTCGTACATTATCACTAATATCCTCTTCCGTTAATAACTGCATTTGGCTATTAAGCAGTTGTTGTTTGAGTAACTTAAAATCTTTAGCAACTCTTATATCTGCACAAAGAAAATATCCGCCGTCTTTTAATACTCTTTTTACTTCACTTAAAAACAGCGGCATGGAACCATAAGTATGCGATGATTCTACATTTATAATTACATCAAAATTCTCGTTTTCAAATGGAAGGGATTCTGCGCTGCCTTGGATAAACTTAATTCCCGGTGCACCAAAATATTTATTTGCCAGTTTCACTGCATTCGATGCAATGTCTAATCCAATAATATTTTCAGCGTCCAGGTATTTTTTTATATACCAACAACCTCCTCCGCGACCGCTTCCAACCTCTAAAATATGCAGTCCGTCAATTTTGGTTTTGGTTGCCAGGTAATGATATAACTGGATAGGATATCTATTTATTTCATCTAAAGCATCTAGTTGCAGCGGAGCTTCATCTTTAGAGTGGGCATAGCCGTAATTCATAAAACACCAATCCTTAACCTTAAATTTTATTGCAAGTAATTCGTATACCGGTTTCCATATTAGTCGTCGAATGGCAGCAAAATCAGTCAGGCTAAGAAAAATTTTGGTTATCATAAAAGCGTCTGTAATACATTGTTAGAAAAGGTAAACAATTGTTGTTTAGTTTCCAATAGTTGCAGCCTGAACAAAAACATTAAAACAATTTTTGAGGTCTGAATCAATATTATTTTAGAATATATTTGAACAATTATGAAAAAATTGCTTACCAGGAACCCCTTGAATCTAGTTCCTGCTTTATTAACGCTTGCCATTTCATGCAACTCTGTCCAATCTAAAAACGAACCGAAAGCAGATGTTGGTCCTGCTGAAATAAAAGCGCCTGCAAAACCAATGTTAGATACTGCAGGCTACGACAAAATAATACAAAATATAAGTAATGCAGATACAACAGGCAAGTGGCCTGCAAAAGCGCCCTATCCATTACCTGGAGCCATTTTACCCTTTAATCGTATTGTAGCTTTTTACGGTAACCTTTATTCAAAAAAAATGGGTGTGTTAGGTGAACTGCCCAAAAATGAAATGCTTGCAAAACTTAAAAAGGAAGTCGCAAGCTGGCAAGCTGCAGATAGTTCGCTACCTGTAATTCCTGCTTTACATTACGTTGCGGTAACGGCACAAGGCGCACCAGGAAAGGATGGTAAACACAGAATGAGAATGCCTTTTCATCAGATAGATACCATAATCAATTGGACTAAAGAAATAAACGGTTTGGCATTTGTTGATATACAGGTAGGACATAGCAATGTAAAAACAGAAGTACCCTTACTTGAGCCGTACTTAAAAATGCCTAATGTACATTTAGGTATAGACCCGGAATTTTCATTGAAAAACGGAGAGGTTCCGGGAACAAGGATTGGTACTTTTAATGCTGACGATATTAACGCTGCAGTTGACTTTCTTGCCGATGTCGTAAGAAAAAATAATCTTCCTCCTAAAATATTAATCGTTCACCGGTTTACCCAAGGAATGGTTAGGGGTTTCGAGAATATTAAAAAAGTTCCGGAAGTACAGGTAGTAATGGACATGGATGGCTGGGGTGATAAAATTTTAAAAAGGTCTACCTACTTGAGGTACATTTATAAAGAACCGGTGCAATTCACAGGTTTTAAATTATTTTATCATAATGATACCAAAACTGGATCTGACCAATTGTACACTCCACAGGAATTATTGAAGTTTACGCCTAAGCCTATTTATATACAATATCAATAGAGAGGGGGTAGGAAGTATAGAGGTATGAAGTATGAGGTATGAGGTATGAAGTATGAGGTATGAGGTATGAAGTATGAGGTATGAAGTAGGAGGGTAGTAAGAGGGATTGATAAAATATTTTTAGCAAGGACCTTTTTAAACAGAAGTTTCTAATTCTAATGTTGTTAGACAAAGCTAGTGACGTAAGTATAGAAAGCTGAAGTGCAACAGTGATATGGAGATGAACGGATTGCGACGCAACGATGCGAAATAGTAATTGTTAGCTGGTATCCTTAATATAATTATTCCAATCTTGCTTTAAATAGTTAAGGCGTTAATCGAATTGGTTAAATTACTGGATAACGCTATAAATTAAAAATGCACAGACATGCTGTGCATTTTTAATTTATATAGAAGTTTTGACTTTAAACTTTTTCGGTCTCTATCATTTTAACTGCAGGAATAACTGCTTCCGGAGTTACCTTAACCTTGCCTCTGTTTGCACGTGCAACACGTGAATAAACCGATAAATTTTTATCGAAAAGAAAGCGGAAAAGTAAACCAGTATAAGAGGTATGATAACCTAAAGTATCATAATAAGAGTTAGCAATTTTTTTAACTTTTGGTAACTTATCCCATGAAACTGAAGGGAAATCGTGGTGCTCATTATGGTAACCTACATTCAGGTTAACAGTGTTTAACCTGCCGTAGTAACTTTTAGTTTCCTGGTCACCGTGGGTTAGGTAATGCTCCTGGATCCATCTTGCTCCCAAAGGATGCAATCCAACAGAGAAAAAGAAGGCCGCCAGAAGAAATACTGTACTTTTTGCTCCTAAAAAATACACTACTGCAACCATAAAAGTTAACTGTACAATCCAGTTAATAATTGTCCACTTATCCCAGATCGCTATCTCTTTTAAGCGCATGGGTCTTAATAATTGGAAAACAGGATAAAATAATAACCACAAAGCTTTACCTAAAATGGAATTATCTATCAATTTTGCTTCCCATTTAAAAGGCATGTCTGCATCTAATTCTTCAACGCCCTGAAACGAGTGGTGCTTAATATGGTACTTTTGAAAAGAAACAGAGCTTGGAAAAACAAGCGGCAGATTGGCTAAAATACCAGACCACGTATTAGCAGTCCTGTTTTTAAATAAGAGATTATGCGCACACTCATGGATACAAACAAACAATGTATGACATGCAAAAGCCCCTATTGCATAAGCGGCAGCGAAAATTGCCCACCAGGGAGCATCTCTTAAAAAGTACGCAAGTGTTACTTGAACTGCCACACAAAGCATAATCACCAACAACGTGTAAGGATTTCTCCCAATTAATTGCCTGATCTCAGGATGCTTTGTAATAATTTCCTTAGTTCGCTTTTTGTGTGGTTCACTCTCATCAGACCACTTGAAGTTTTTTTCCACGAATGATTAAAGGGGTTAATATTTATAAAATAAACTACAATATATGTTCATATTACCATTTTACAAGCAGCAGTTACATTTTTTAAGGAATTGTATAGGGCATCTTCTATTTTATAAGTGACAATTAATGTGCCCTATTGTAATTCAATAATAAGCTTTAACTAAGCATGTGCTTCTAAAACGTTTTTATTTGCCAACTGCCCGCATGCGGCGTCAATATCTTTACCGCGACTACGTCTCAGCCTTGCATTTACCCTGGCTTTTGATAAGTGATTCATAAATTTCTCTACCGCTTCTTCATCAGGTTTTAAAAATTTAGCTGCGTCAATAGGATTGTACTCAATAATATTAACCAGGTCTGCAGGAACCTGCCTGTAAATTTTAATCAATTCATCTGCGTCTTTAAGCGAGTCATTAAAGTTCTGAAACAATATATACTCAAAGGTAATTTCGTTACCTGTTTGCTTATAAAAGTAATTCAGTGCCTCAATCAATGCCTTAATGTTATTGGTCTCATTTATAGACATAATTTCATTCCGCTTCTCATCGTTTGCAGCATGTAAACTGAGCGCAAGGTTGAAACGAACTTTATCGTCGCCAAGTTGCTTTATCATTTTGGCAACGCCCGCTGTAGAAACCGTTATCCTTCGTGGACTCATTCCCAAACCTTCAGGCGATGTTATTTTGTCAATTGCCTTCAACACATTCTTATAGTTAAGCAAAGGTTCGCCCATGCCCATAAAAACGATGTTACTAAGCTTTTTGTTGTAAACCCTGTTGGCTTGTTGATTTATTAAAACAACTTCATCAAATATTTCGTCAAAATCAAGATTTCGTTTGCGTTCCATATAACCCGTAGCACAAAACTTACAGCTAAGGCTGCAGCCAATTTGTGAAGAAACGCAAGCAGTCTGCCTGTCTTCGGTTGGTATTAAAACACCTTCAACCAGGTGACCTTCAACTGTTTTAAAGCGGCTTTTTACAGTTCCGTCTTCGCTATATTGTGTAGTTTCTACCTGTAATGCAGGTAAAGTAAAATGTTCGTTTAGTTTAGCCCTTAACTCTTTGCTAAGGTTTGTCATTGCCTCAAAGCTCTGTGCTTGTTTTTGCCAAAGCCATTCGTATACCTGTTTCGCCCTGAATTTTTTCTCACCTATTTGTTCAAAGTAAACAACAAGTTCGTCAAAATTAAGATGACGAATATTTTTTGCTGATTTCATGCGGCAAAGGTAAGTTAGGTGAAACGTCTTAAATAATTATAATACATAAAGTTTTCTCAAATACATTTATTTAAAATGTAATCCACGATATGTTTTTTTTGTGACCAGCTTTTAAAACAGAATCT
>Ga0181463_1000343_pt2 | contig 12302 bp, 7 predicted proteins | sample InSIn1gowninarea_FD_119071 | JGI IMG/M metagenome (GOLD analysis project Ga0181463, IMG submission 119071) | Clean room microbial communities from NASA Spacecraft Assembly Facility at Jet Propulsion Laboratory, Pasadena, California, USA -... ... | reverse complement strand
TACGGTTTTTACTCAAAAATGTATGCGATTTATTCGTGACTTTAAAAAAACCGGCACTCTATTATTTGTAAGTCATGATCAAAGCGCAGTTTCCAATCTTTGTAATGAAGTTTTATGGTTATCATCGGGCGTTGTTGCCGCTAAAGGACCTACTGTGGATATTTTGACCAAATACCATAGCTATAATCTCGAAAGGGTTCAAGCCGAGATTGATCATAAAGATGATAATAGCGTTATATACATTGACAACCGCAGTAGTTTCCATAACCCAAAATATTTGGCTGTAAAGGCTAATCGGAAATTTAATGCGCGAACGAATAAATCCGATTCAGGTAAAGTTTTTATTACAGGGGCTGCTTTTATTGATGACTTTGGGAAGATATTAGAAGTATTCGAAGGCGGAGAACTGGTAAAGTTGTGCCTGTTACTAAGGATTAATGAAGATATTTGTGGATTATTAGTTGGGTTTACTATTAAGGACCGTCTTGGTCAAAGCCTCATTGAAGAGAATAATTCAACTTTTGTCAGGTCAAAAAGCATCCAAGTAAAAAAAGGCACTTCTTTAGGAGTTTCTTTTGACTTCAGAATACCATTTTTGAAGTCAGGCAAATATTCAGTTGATTTAGCTGTAGCTGAAGGACAACAAGATAATCATATTCCACACATATGGCTTTACGATGCAATTAATATAGAATTTATTAGCAAAAATGAAGTTTTCGGATTGTTTACAATGGGCTTAGATAATTTTGATGTCGAGGAATTGTATGACTAATTTTTTAAAAATCCCTTATCAAGAATCAAAGTTAGAAGAGATTTTGTCCAATAACAATTACCAAACGGCAGAACCATACCCTCATATTATCGTTGATGATCTGTTTGATTCCGATATTTTAAACCAAATAATTTCAGATTGGAAAATTGACGAAGATTCGACTGTAGAAATTCATAATGACGGCAAATATGTGGTAAACAAAAAGGGCACCGGAATAAATACGATTTTCTCTCAAAACATGGAATATTTCTTGTGGCAGCTTTCTCGTCCGCGTTTTTTGAAGTTTTTGGAAGATTTGACAGGAATCAATTCGTTAATTCCTGATCCTTATTTTTTTGGAGGGGGACTTCACTCAGTTAGTAATGGGGGGAGATTAGCAATTCACGCTGACTACAATAAACACTTCAAATTCAAATTAGATAGACGCTTAAATTTACTGGTGTATTTAAATAAAGATTGGACGGAAAATAACGGGGGATGCCTGGAACTCTGGGATCATTCTATGTCAAATTGTGTTGAGAAGATCGTTCCAATCTTCAACAGGACTGTAATTTTTTCAACTGGTTCAACTTCCTTTCATGGTCATCCTGATCCGGTTATTTGTGATCAAGGACTTTCCAGGAAATCAATAGCGCTTTATTACTATTCTAACGGGCGACCGGAAGAAGAACTCTTTTCTCCTGAAGAACATTCCACCTTATGGCAAAGGCTTCCAAGCAAAAGGTAAAAACAATGAAGTTTACAGGCGAACGCTTTATCCCATCCGAACAAGGCAAAATTCGACTGGAGCATTACCACCGCTACGCGATAATGCTGGATATTGTCGGAGGAAAAAATGTTCTTGATATGGCTTGCGGTGAAGGATATGGCTCATCTCTATTAGCTAATGTTGCGCAATCAGTAAATGGAGTAGATATTTCCTCTGAAGCCATTCGGCATGCTACCGAAGTCTATAAAAAATCTAATCTTACGTTTCATCAAGCAAGTGCTATAGCACTTGCTTTTCCCGACGCGACTTTCGATGTTGTTATATCATTTGAAACCATCGAACATCTGGCAGAACAAGCAGAAATGATTGCGGAGATTCGGCGCGTACTGCGTCCGGATGGCATTCTTATAATCTCATCTCCTAATCGTCCTGTTTATTCTGAAGAAAGCGGAGAGCATAATGAATTTCATGTGAAAGAACTTGATTTCAACGAGTTCGACAATCTACTAAAAGCAGAGTTTCCATTTGTGCAATATTATGGGCAACGAATGCTCATGGGTTCGATTATCCAATCATTTACAGGAGGTAAGGAAACCTACCGAGCCTGGCATGATGACGGAACTAATTTGATTCCTAAGTCCGGGGAGCTACAAAACCCTGTATACTTCGTTGCTATTGCCGCTGCAAATGAATCTCTTTTACCCGATATTGATGCCTCCATAATTCATCCGGGAAATATGGATTTGGTAAAGCACTATGTGAGTTTTGCCAAATGGGCGCAAGATTTGGACATAACAGTTTCAGAAAAGGACAAACACATTGTCAGTCTGGGCAATGAGATTCAATTACGCAGCCGTCAAATCGTCAATCTCAATCAAACCCTTTCCGAACGCGATGAACAAATCTCTGATCTCAATCAGATGTTGATTGTCCATACCGAACAAATCTCCAACCTCAATAATAATTTATCAGAACTAAATCAAGATATTGTCCTCTTAAAACAATCTATTGCCGAACGCGATGAGCAAATTTCAAATCTCATTCGAGCTTTATCCGAGCGCGACCAACAAATCATTAATCTTGATGCTGAAATATTTCGTCGCGGAGAATGGGGATTGAGACTCGACGCTGAACTTAAGGCAGAGAGAGAAAGACTTGACGCGGTTATTAAGAGCTTGGATGCAGCCATTAATAGTAATTCATGGCGAGTTACGTTACCTCTAAGAGAAGCCAGGCTTTGGGCAACAAAACCTACCCAGCAGGCTTCACGGTACGTCCGAAAATCCTTGCGCCTAGCGAAACGATTTTATCAAACACTTCCTTTTGATATTAATACAATTGAAAGTCACCGCAAGATTATTGCGAAATACACACCAAAGTTGTTATCAGTTACTGAAACTCGATTGGACGGCAAGGAAAATATTCATATTTCTTTAGACAAGAGCCTTACAGTATTTAATGTTCCCGATATTCCCCAAGGACATAATTTTTTTGATAGTGCTGCTGAATATATCAATAATGCAAACACTATTGATATATTGTTTTCAGAAAATCCGCTGGTTTCAATTATCATCCCTGTGTATGGAAAAGTTAATTACACTTTAACCTGTTTAGCCTCTATTGCAGCAAATCTCCCGCAGGCTCCTTTTGAAGTCATAGTTGTAGATGACTGTTCTCCTGACAACTCGGTTGAAATTTTAGCAAATGTAAAAGGACTTCAATTAATAAAAAACGAAGAAAATCAAGGTTTTATTCGCTCCTGCAATGCCGGAGCAAGAGCTGCAAAGGGCAAGTATTTATATTTTTTAAATAATGACACTCAAGTTACAACAGATTGGATGGATGAACTGGTTCGTACTTTTCACGAATTTCCCGGAACCGGTTTAGTTGGATCCAAACTTATATATCCAGATGGAAGGCTTCAGGAAGCCGGAGGTATTATCTGGCAAGATGGCAACGCATGGAATTTCGGTCGTTTCCAAGACCCGCAATTACCCGTTTTCAATTATGCCAGAGAAGTAGATTACTGCTCCGGCGCTTCTATCATGACGCCCAAATCACTTTTTGAAGAGTTAGGCGGATTTGATGAGCATTATTTACCGGCTTATTGTGAGGATTCAGATTTAGCTCTCAGGATTCGTACTAAAGGCTACCGAGTCATTTATCAACCGCTTTCAACAATTATTCATTACGAAGGAGTTACCTCCGGCACAAATACAAGCGAAGGCACTAAAGCATATCAGATTGAAAATTCCAGAAAACTTTATTTACGATGGAAGGATTATCTATTATCCCATCAATTTCCCGGCGTTGACGTAGATAATGCAAAAGATCGCAGAGCTAAACATCGAATTTTAGTATTAGAAAATTGTACTCCCACACCAAATCAAGACGCAGGATCGGTAACGGTATTTAATTTATTACTTTTGTTGCGAGAAATGGATTTTCAGGTGACATTTATTCCTGAAGACAATTTTCTTTATATGCCGGAATATACTACTGCACTTCAGCGGACTGGAGTCGAAGTTTTGTATGGTCCTTATATCAGAAGTTTAGAACAGCATATTGAAGAATACGGCGAACGATATAACGCAGTTTTTTTGTTCAGACCTGACCTTGTAGAACGAAATATCGAATTAATTCGCAAATATTGTAATAGAGCAAAATTACTTTATTATACTCACGATCTCCATTTCCTTCGCATGATACGAGAAGCCGAATTATTCCAGGATAAAGAAAAATTTAAATTTGCAAAGGAAATGAAAGCGCGTGAATTTGCGGCTATTAATGCCTCTGACGCCAGTATTCTTGTTTCAAAACAAGAATTAGAAGTAATCAAAGACAAATTTCCTAAAGATAAACTTTATGTTCTGCCTTTGATCTTAAATCCATCGGGAACAGATAAACATTTTTCAGATAGGCAAGATATTGTTTTCATCGGCGGTTTTCAACATACACCGAATATTGATGCGGTTAAATATTTTGTTTCGGAAATTATGCCCCTGCTGCGCCGGAAATTGCCTGGCATATGTTTCTACGTTGTTGGAAGCAAGCCTACTGATGAAATCATTGCTCTGGCTTCAGATGATGTAATAATTACCGGCTTTGTTGAAGATTTGACTCCTTTGCTTGACAAAATGCGGGTTTCCGTAGCCCCGTTGCGCTATGGTGCAGGCGTCAAGGGTAAAATCGGAACGGCAATGGCAGCTGGATTACCAGTCGTTTCTACTGTCGTTGGTGCCGAAGGTATGTCTTTAACTAAAGGAGAAAATATACTTTTAGCAGATGATCCGGAAACTTTTGCCAAAGCTATAGCAAAGGTTTATAAAGATGAAAACCTTTGGAATAAAATCAGTCAAAAAGGCTTAGAGTTTGCAAAAAAGGCCTGGGGAGCAGAATCAGCCCGAGAAATATTATCAAATATATTTGAAAAACTTGATATTGATATTGCTCACAGTGAATATCCGCTTTCACTATATTCTGAATTTGATGTATTAAAATCTGAAATTAATTTAGCAAAAAATGAAGAATTGAGTTAAAACCAATATCAAAATTTTATTAATTTATACTAAAAAAGTGAATGAAAAAAGATATAAAGAATTTTTATCTGTAATAATGCCTGCTTATAGAGTTTACTTTTTCAAAACTTGATATTGCTAAAGTTAAAATTAAGAACAATGAGTTACGCCTTTTTGGATTGAAAAGGAAACCTCGAAGCAAGCTATCGAGGAATTCTTTTCGGTTAAATTACAATAATTTTGTATGTTTTTATCGAATAATCAAACAAAGATAATCTATGCAGGCTTAATCGGAAGCATTCTGTTATTTAGTATTTCCATTACATTTTATGGTTTATGGAAATTACCCTTTCAGTCAGCAATTCCCTGGGAAAGCAATCAAGCGTTAGTAACATTTTACTGTTCTTTATTTTTAAGTTTTGGAGGAATTTATTTTTTAGCTTATATCCTCAAAAATGTTCCACTAGCTAGTTTAATATTTATATTTTTAATTTCTTTAATATCTACAAAACTTTGGTGTCTTATCGTTGTTATCTGGGTAATTCTTTCTTCTATTATCTTAGGACGCTTTTTTACAAATAAAATTCAGTTAAAGAGTACGTGGTTAGATTGTTTTCTTCTTGGGATTGGAATTTTAGGTACCATAATCGGATTGCTTTCACATTTTCCAATTAACTATTCTGGTGCATACGGGTTGTTTCTTGCTCTATTGTGCTTTTTTGGTCGGAAAATATTAGTTGAAATGCTTAGTGATGTAAAACATTGGCATAAAAACTATAGATTTCCGAATTTAAAATTTAACAGATTTTTAGAGATATTTGTCTTTACACTGATTTTGCTTTATTTTATCGTTTCTCTAATGCCAGAAATGTCCTACGACTCGCTAGCTATGCACCTATTCGTACCGGCAAAACTAGAATCACGCCATTACTGGGATTTTGACGTAAATAAATACGTATGGGCTGTAATGCCGATGTTGGGAAATTGGATTTATTCCTTAGCTTATATGCTTGGTGGTGAAACATCTGCCAGACTAATAAATTTCTGTTTTATTCTAGCTCTATCACTTGTTCTTAAGAGAATTACTTATTGGGCATCCAAATCACCATTGTCAAGTTATATAGTCTGCACGATTTTTTTATCTTCTCCTTTAACATTTGGAGTAGGAGGTAATTTGCTGGTTGAATCAATTTGGACTACTTTCGCACTCGCAGGTATTTCCTTACTTCTAGAATCTGAAAAATCAAACCCAGAGGAGAATCAACCCAAAGTACTGATTTTAGCAGGTGTCTTTATAGGATTGGCTGTTGCCAGCAAATTAATGGCAGTTTTCGCTATTCCTCTGTGTTTAATCATTATCTTAATTAATCATAGAATGTGGTTTAGAAAAGAGTCCGTACGTTCTATGTTGATAGGTTTCCTATTTTTCTCTTTGCTAGGCTGCATTCCATATTTGACTGCTTGGATACTTACCGGAAATCCTGTTTTTCCTTTTTTCAATAAGCTATTCCGTTCCCCACTTTGGTCATATGAAAACTTTATCGATGATAGATGGAACATTGCGGTTAACCTGAATTTTCTTTATAGCATAACTTTTGAAACCAATAAATATTTGGAGTCATTGCCCGGAGGAGCAGGTTTTCAATGGTTGTTATTTCTCCCCTTATGTTTTTTTGTGTTGGTAATTTCACGTCATAAAAAAGGAATACTTTTAGCGGTATTAAGTATTATTTTTATTGGTCTGGTGTATAAGTCAAGTGTTTATTTGCGTTATGTTTTTCCAGCATATGCGATGCTGTGTATAGTTATTGGAATCAGTTTAGTTGAGATAGAAAAATATTCCAAGTTGCTTTTTTCGGTATCTGTACTCACTTTAGTAGCTATATTAATTTTAAATTTAACATTTTTGAGTTCCCCATTTTTTGTTTATCGAGATTTCCCGATCCAATCAATTTTAGGTTCTGATAGTAGATATGATTATCTCGCTAGGAATAAACCGATAAGAAATATAATTGAAATAACAAATGCGTTAAATACAAAGCAAAAACCAGTTGCAATCCTTTCAGAACCCTTCGGGGCTCAACTAAAAGCTGATGCGCTTTACACAAATTGGTATAATCGAAAATGGCAACAATCATTTAATAGTGTAAAAAATGAAGAAGACATGAATAATCTATTGTCTGAGTACAGAATTGAATATTTGATTGTTGACAGTTCTTTCAATCTTACAAAGGAACAAATTTCAATATTGGATGATACTACCGACAAAGTGGCGCAGATTTCGCAGATCCAACTAAGAAAAGTAAAAGCAAAAACTCAATTTGTTAAAGAATTATTAAAAGCTCCGCGCTTAGAAAACAAAGATGGTTGGCAAATCCCTCTGGACAATCTTTATAGCCAGTCATCACAAACTGTTATAGCAGATGAGAAGCAACCTACTGTTCAGCGAGTAAAAATAAAACCTGATGATACCTACATAGCGCAAGTTAGTTCGAAGTGTTTATTAGAGCCGACGCAGGGTAGAGTTCAAGTCAATTGGCAGGATGAAAAAGGAGAATTTATAAAAGCAGATATTAAACTATTTGATTGCACGTCAAGCTGGAGCGAAAACTCAATGGAAATTACTGCCCCGTCAAACGCAGCTTATGCTGATTTTTATTTGTCTTCTCAAACTAATATTAAAATGGAGTTTAATGGCGCTTCATTTAGAGAATAACCTTAAGAAGCCGAAATATTTTGAGGAGATTTCAAATAATGATTGCAGTTGTAATTCCTTGTTTTAAAGTTAAACAACACATTCTGAAAGTTATAAAAAGCATTGGACATGAGGTGGACAAAATATACATTATAGATGATGCCTGTCCTGAAAACTTAGGTAATTATATTGAAGCAAATTGTATAGACGCTCGTTTAATTATACTTCGCCATGAAAAAAATCAAGGAGTTGGAGGTGCCGTCATAACCGGCTATAAGGCAGCCATTGCGGACGGCGCAGAGATTATCGTTAAGATAGACGGCGACGGTCAAATGGACGCGAGTTTGATTAATATGTTTATCCAGCCTATTTTGGCTGGAGACGTTGATTATTCAAAAGGTAATCGGTTTTATAATCTTCAAGAAATTCGCAGTATGCCAACAACCCGGCTTTTGGGAAATGCCGTTTTATCATTTATTGCGAAAATTTCCTCAGGCTATTGGAATTTATTTGACCCGACAAATGGATTCACAGCTATTCACAGCGATGTTGCCAGGTCTTTACAATTTGAAAAGATCAGCAAGCGATATTTTTTTGAAACTGACATGCTCTTCCATCTGAATATTTTACGGGCAGTAGTTATTGATATTCCTATTGATGCAAAATATTCAGATGAGGTAAGTAATTTAAAAATTTCAAAGGTGTTGGGTGAATTCATAATAAAACACCTCCGAAATTTTATTTTACGCATATTCTACAACTATTATTTGAGAGATATGTCTCTGGCATCTCTAGAACTTCTAGTAGGAATATTTATGTTGATTTTAGGTACGGGATTCGGCACCTATCATTGGATTAAATCTTTACAAGCCGGAGTTGAAACTCCGGCTGGAACTGTAATGCTTTCAGCTCTGCCAATTATTATAGGAATCCAATTTTTGCTTGCCTTTATCGGCTATGACATTTCGGCAATACCGCGCCGACCTTTTCATTTAAATAGAAGATTTCTAAAAATGGTAAACAATAGTAAAATATGATGACTTATCTTGTGGCAGTAATTTGTGTAATTGGAATTGCGTGCGGTCAAATATTATTTAAATTATGTGCAATTTCTTTGAAAAAATCGGGTAGTTTTTTTGATCCTAAAACCGCAACAATATTGTTTTCCGCATTAGTTTTATACGGAACAATGACGATTGCCTGGATATGGGTTTTGCAAAAAATAGAATTAGCACGTGTTTATCCGATTATGGCACTTGCTTTTGTTCTGGTTCCTCTGGGTGGTTATTTTATTCTGGATGAAAAACTCTTGCCTCAATACTACATAGGCGTCAGTCTGATTTTAGCTGGAATTATCGTCGTCATACGTGCTTAACTGTTTTTAGATTTTCTGAATCTATAATATTAATATTTTTAATCAACCTTGAATACTTACAATTGCCTATTAAGATTTACGCCCCAAATAATACATTTTATTGGCAACAATTGTAACTAAAAATTTTCATATCTCTCTCTAATGTCTTATAAAGAAAATTAAATTTTGTAGAAAAACAAGATGAGTAATAAAAACTATTCTCCGCTAATGATCGGAGTAATGGCAATAATCGTTTATATAATCGTCGCAGTATTATTTCAGCCGGGCGAACTTGATCTAACAGGTCCCGTTCATACGGATTTCTATGACTACTTTAATATATCTCACAGCATTTGGAGTCCAGATAGCTGGCTAGCGCCCAGACCTCTTATGAGAGTGTATTTAAAGCTGGTTGGAATATTCAATCAACCGGATGTTCTTTTTATATTACTTGCAGTGCCAGCTCTATGTTTCATCACAGCTATACCATATTCGGTTTTTGAAATGAAACTAGCGAAACCGGCTTTCTTACCTTTAATCGCATTTTTTCTCGTTACTTTCGGATGTCCTTTTTTCCCTATACACTATCAATGGGATTTCGGCGGAATGCTCAGCGGATTTTTTGCCACCTTAGCAATTTCCCAAGGATTTAAGGCTTTAAATGATAAAGAAAATAGCTCTTATTTTTGGTGGTTTTGGACGTTATTTCTTGCTCTGATTTCTATAGAGTGTAAACCAACTTATTCATTTGCGTTATTGGCAATAGCAATTATCAGTGCCGTATTCATCAAAGGTCGAAAATCAAAGATATTACTGCTAGGTATTATAGGTTTGTTAATCTGGGTATATATTAAAGACAAATTTCTGGGACCGTCTACCTTTTTAGCATCCGCAGACTCGAATTCGCCTTATGCAGTAGTAATATCCCCTCTAAAGAATTTTGAAATAATTTTATATTACTTAAAAAATACTTTTACTTTGCCCTTGTTTATTGTGACATTATTTTCTGGAGGAGTTTTAGTTTTTTATGGCAGGTGGAGAATACTAATTATCTTGTTTATATTAACCATAGCTGCAACATCACCATTGGCACTTTTAATAAACCGTTTTCAGGATACTTATGCTGTTTTTTCAACAATTGTTGTTGGAATAATAATTATGATTGCCGTAGGCGAGATAGCAGGAAGTTTAAATACCTATATAGCATCGCAAAAAAGTAATAAATATATTGCAATCGGAGCGCTTATTGTAATCTTTGCGAGTTTGTTTTTTCATTTAACCAGTACAAATCCCACTACGGAGTGGATGCTTTCGCAAAGACAATACAATCACAACGTAATCTCATCTTTAAAATTAATAACTGAATTTGGTCGAAAAAAGATTTTGTTTGTCGGACTCAAGGGACCGTTTTACGCCTTCCGAAACACAGCTTTTGTAAAATATGCTTATCCGATGACTGGAAGTTACGATGTATTATTAGATAAAAGCGAATCATCTCTAAATGAAACATTTACCGAACAGAAAAATGCTATTTATCTTGATAAGATAAACTGGTCAGATTATTCGGTGGTGTATGTTTTTGGTGAAAGCGGCAAAATTGTCGCCAAGTTTAATACTGAAGATATTCTAAGCATGCCCGCAACTTCTCGGCTTTTACTCCTCTATTGTGGAGACTTTGAAGATCATATTATGCAGGATAATCATTCTTTATTAAGAGCAGTAGAATGTCTGTATGACAATAAAGAATACGATGCCACCCTGGAATTAGGAATATCTGCATTAAACGTCAATAAAAACAATCCTTGGGTTTACTTTATTCTTGCTAAAGCGTATCAGGCGAAAGATGATAAAATCAAAGCATCAGAATTTATTAATAAAGCGTTAGAATTAGAACCCTCTAATTCCAAATTTCTTTCAGAGCTTGAAGAAATCAAAGCCGAAAATCAATCAACTATAAATAACTGAAATTAATTGCCTCTATTTAAATAATTGATTTTATAAATAGGTTAGGAATTATAAAATCTTTTGTGCTTACATAAAATTAATTTGGTAATTGAAATGGAAACGAAAGTAAAGTTGGAAACATTTAGCGAGAAAATACAATGAATATAAACGGCGAGTCTATTAGTAATGCGCTAAGTGGATTTATTAATAAAATAAAGTTAATTTTGCAGATTTGAAGAAATTTCTATAATTGCCTACAATAAATTTTACTTGCATTTGTTAAGGAATTTTATATTTGTATATGAAAAAGATATTTTTGCTTTTTGCTTTTGCTACCATCGCTTTTGTTTCCAGTTGTAGCTCTGATGGCTCATCCGGAAAATCTAATAATGTATTTAAAACTTTGAAAGTCTTGCGATGGGGACCGACCGAAGCTAAGATTGGAACAATTGAAAATAAGCAACCGGACGGAAAGATGGGGATTTGGATTGATGTTCCATCAACAGAAGGTATCGGCGAAGTACAAGTTTTGTTTGATGGGCATCCTGAAGTAACAGCTATTGAACCCAAACTTATTACAGCGGGTGTTTCTCCTGAAGAATTGACCGTAGCCGGAGATAAAAAGATCGAGATAAAATCGGTCCCCACTGGAGAAACATTACCCGTCGGCACTTTTAAACTTACTCCTTAAAAGTATAATTCAAAATTGAAATTCTATATCAATAGCTTTTGATTGTTGTTTTAATTTGGAATTGTATTTCATGAATATTTTGAAGCAGCCGTTTTACCTTTGTATCAGCATCAAATTTTTGCTATTAATTGCGTAGCTTTTCATTTTATTTAATCTGAGAAATTAAATAAAAATTCTTTTATCCGGGATGAATTGTAAACTAATATTTTATCGAAACTCTATTAGATTCAATCCGTCCTCAAAACTATTATCAAAGATTTTTAGCAGTTATGAATTGTTTGGTATGCGATAACACAGAAATTAGTTTTTTTAAAACAATTGATAACGTCAAATATTTTGAATGCAATACTTGTGAGTGTCTTTTCGCTGATCCCGATTTTGTTTATAAACAAAAATCTGACATTCAGTATGATGATATTTACTGGGAGAAGGAAATAAAAGCCTCAAAAGAAAGGTCTTATGGATCGTCAATTAATAGAATTGGCGAGGTGTTTTTTTACTCCCGCATTCCAATAAAGCGTTTTATTGACATCGGAACCGGTCCCGGGTACTTGCTTGATGCAATCTCTCTGTTAATGCCCGATTATCAATCACTATTTTATGGATGTGAAATTTTCCC
>Ga0181463_1000261_pt2 | contig 12307 bp, 6 predicted proteins | sample InSIn1gowninarea_FD_119071 | JGI IMG/M metagenome (GOLD analysis project Ga0181463, IMG submission 119071) | Clean room microbial communities from NASA Spacecraft Assembly Facility at Jet Propulsion Laboratory, Pasadena, California, USA -... ... | reverse complement strand
TAGAAGCAGTTTTTATAGGTTCTACTGAAGTTTGAGATTCTGCTTTTTTAAGGATTTAGTTTATAAAGGTCGATCAAATAAGGGTCACCGATCCCTTAGCTTTATCAGGCTTGGGTACTAGCTTAAGATTCTTTTCAGGCTTCTTTTGCTTAGTCGTGCACACGAATCATATACTTATTTCTACCCAAAATAACAACAAATATGCAAGAAAGAGGGTGTGGGAGAAGGGTTTTTACATGCTCCGTACGCAGGTTCTTACCTTCCATTTTTAAAACCCAACTCTCTCCTAGCAGGTACTTACGCTACTCCCTCTTCAAAAGAAACAAATGGCTACACTCTTCCTCGAAAACAACACCCAAAATGTTGATTAGTAAAAAGGGTTTTTTTAACCTCTATTTACCCTACATTAATTATCAATCCAGGTACAATTTTTTATCTCAAGGGTGTACTCAGTCTAAGGCGGTCACTTGTTCAAGAGTAATGCTAGTAGTATAGTTCTTTTACAAAAGCTGGAAACAAACTCTAAATGTAATGGCAAGAAACTTAAATGCTTTGTAACTAGATCATTCGCTTAAGAAACTACAACAATCATCAGTCAAGGATGCAATAATGATAACTCTTTCCTTTGTAAACTGATGCAAATGAAAATCAATCAAAGACAAGATCTCCAATCTGGGAACTAGACAAAAGTAGTCAATGTTCACTACAGTTGTAGATCTTTCTATTCACACCAAAGAAAATGTTGGAAATAACAATTCAATTAACAGAAAAGGAACAACAACTAATCTATTGAAAATATCAAATAGCAAAGCTTAATCTACAGGAATGAATTAAGCAGCAATCTTAACCAAAAGGAATTGAACAACAACCTTTAACTAATAAATGAACTGAACAGCAATCTAAGGAAGGAACAAAAAACCTAAGTAAATCTACGAAATATTGAACAACATACTTAATCAAATGTAAAAACACAACGAATCTAGAATGATTGAATCAGTAATCCTATTTTAGCATAATAAGCATTAACCACAGTTATAAGGGAACAAAAATTGTGATGATAATGGAACAGTAATCCAAATGAACAACAATCACAATTATAGGTAAACAGTAGCTAAGTGAACAATAATGCCAATCTGTAAATGAACAACAATGTCAATCAATAAATGAACAATAATGTCAATCTATAAATGAATAGGAATATCTGAATTAGACAATGCGATATTATTTCAAAATGAACAACATAACATTTTGAGTTGCAAATAATAATCTTACTATTCAATTATGAATTCAGTATAACAGAGCAAGAAATGTTCATGAATAGAAGATCACTAAATAAAGCAAGTAAAGGAAATCAAACCACAAACAACTTGTAATCAGAAAATAATGATATAGAAAGCAAGTGATCCACTAGGGTTGGGCCCTTAGCCACCAGGGATGCACTGCTATGGTTACTCTAGGATCAGATAAAAGAACAACACGAAGTTGATGTATTAATAATAAAAATAGAGTTACAGCTATCGCTTTTTAAAGAGAGTCGATGATCAAAGTTTAGATTACAACAGTGAATTCTATCAATCAACAATAATCCGCCCCTTATGCTAGCATCATTGTCCCTTCTTATAATGGCTAGGTGGGAATACCAAAAATATAGATAGCCTTGAGGTAGAAATCCCTCAAGATCAAAGGATCTTGAGGGATTTTCCATATCTTTAATCTTCAATTATCTTTTCATCCTCTTACACTGATACTACGCTTCTTCTTCCTTTCCTTGGCCCATGCGCTCCGATCTCGATTTCCTCGTCTAGATGTAGTTCCCTGTCAAAGGGACAGCAGTTGGTTTTGCCTTGACTTTTCCTTCGGATTGGTGATTTTCCTTTTCTTCACTTTCTGCATAAAAAAGACAATAATTAATCATTTTACATCAATCACAATTCCCCTTAATTCTATCATAATCCTTTATCATATGACCATATTAGAATGTAAAGAAGTTATGAATTAAAGGAAAAGATAAAGAAATAAGTGGCAATTGCATACCTTTTCTAGTGCTCAACAGTAGGTTGGCTCATGACGAGACCCCCTATCCTCCATTTGTAAAAATCATAGAATTGTTAGTAAACATATGTACATGTTTCTATTTTTATTTATTTATTTATTTATTTTTAACAGAACTTCCTATTTATATATAGAGGGTGGCTCAACACTCCTTAGGAGTATGGATGGGGAAAGAAGTCTGAATATATCAATAGAAAAAAGTATGCCCTTAACCTTATTTGATGATGATGAATAGAGAGAATTATAGGGATTAGGGAGGAACCAGGATGGTACAAATAATCAGTCAATTCAATTTATAGTGGGAATGGGGACATTGAAGTGATATAGATGGTTGTGTCCTTTCTTTTTCGATCAATACAAAGAAATCTTGTTAAAGATGATAATATTCAATATATTTTCTTGTTCTAGTAAACTTCAGATTTGTATCCTTACATATATATTTGTACACTTGTGCCCTATAGAGGATCATAAAGAGTGAGCAAAGGAAAGAAAGGGTGTTCTCAAACAAATATTCACAAAGTGTTTTTTCCTAAAGGAAACAAAAAAAGGAAACATCACACAAAAAGTGTTATTCCTTATATGGAGCAACAAGGAAAGACACACAAAAAGGTGTTGTTCCTTAGAGGGAACAATAGTTGTTCCCTGTAGGGAACAACAAAGAAAATACATATGAAAAATTATATTCCTTAGAGGGAACAACAGTTGTTCCCTGTAGGGAACAGTGAAGAAAATTCACACAAAAATTGTTGTTCCTTAAAGGTAACAATAGTTGTTCCCTATAGGGAACAGTGAAGAAAATGCACACAAAAATTGTTGTTGCTTATAGGTAACAACAGTTGTTCCCTGTAGGGAAAAAAAATTGCTGAAACTTTTGTTCCTTAGAGGGAACAACAGATGTTCCTTAGAGGGAAGAGGGAACAACAGCTATTTCTTGTAGTTAACAACAAGAAAAAAAATTGCACACGAAATTGTTGTTCTGTAGAGGGAACATCAGTTGTTCCTTGTTGGGAACAACAAAAAGAAAAAAATTGCACACGAAATTGTTGTTCCTTAGAGGGAACAACGGTTGTTCCTTAGAGGTAACAACAAATGTTTCTTAGAGGGAACAACAAGAAATATTGCACATGAAATTTCTATTCCTTAGAGGGAACAACGGTTGTTCCTTAGAGGGAACTGCAACTGTTCCTTGTCGGGAACAACAAAAAAGAAAAAAATTGCACACGAAATTGATGTTCCTTGAGGGAACAGTAAGAAGAAAAAAAATTACACACCAAAATTATTGTTCATTAGAGGGAGCAATGGTTGTTCCTTAAAGGGAATAGCAGTTGTTCCTTAGAGGGAAAAGCAAACAGCAAGAAGAAAAAAATTACACACAGAAATTGTTGTTCCTTAGAGTGAACAGTGGATGTTCCTTAGAGGGAACAATAGCTGTTACTTGTAGGGAACAACAAGAAGAAAAAATATGCACATGGAAGTTGTAGTTCCTTAGAGGGAACAACAAAGGAAAAAAAAAAATTATATATATATACATATACAATTTTTTATACAAGAAAATTCAATCAAACAGAAAGGGAAATTTATGTAAAAATTTCAAAAACAAATAAATTCTTCACTAGACCAATTCGGTGGATGCGTTTCCCTCCTAGAAAAGAATTTGTATAGTGGAATATTCATGTAACTGTTGGCAAAAGGACTCCCTTGTAAGCGGTTTGTGATAGAGGCGTACTTGATGTCCATTCGCTTTAAAAGAGTAGCCAGACCCATTAATGGTGGCTAATGTGAGGGTGTCATTATCATGCACCTCTTGTATATCATAAGGGCTTAACCATCTGGTCTGGAGTATTCTTGGGAAATCCTAGAACCTAGAATCATACAAAAATGCCCAATCGCCTTCGTGGAAGATCTTCTTCTTGATAAGCGCATCATGCCATTTCACTCTTTGTTGTTGGATCAATGTGGTATGCTAAAGAGCTGATAGTTGGATTTCATCCAATTCACTAATTTGATGTAGCCTATTAATCTGTGCTTCATTTAAGTCCAAGCCTACTTCCTGAGCTATCCTCAATGTCTTAATTTCAAATTCGATTAGGAAGATAGGTTCTTTTCCAAACACTAGCTAATATGGGGAATATCCCGTGGTATTTCTCCATGTCATGTGGTATGCCCACAGGGCTTCTGGCAATCAGGTAGCACAATCATGTCTATGTGATGCGACTGTATTTGTGAGTATTGCCTCAATTACTTTATTGATGCTTTCTACTTGGCCATTTTCCTGCGGGTGGTATGGAGTTGTGATTCTGTGCATGATATGATGATTTTTTAATGTCGCAACAATCTTATAGCCTACAAATTGTGGCCCTCCATTTGTGATTATTTCTCTAGGCAAGCCATACTGTGGAGTACTAAAGAAGGTATGTTTTACTGATTATTTTGTCATCTTTTCTTTAAAAACTCATAATCCCTTACCATCATGTACTAGGTAAATAATAAGAAATTATGGCAAAATATATGAGATTTGTATGTAACGCAAAACAACTAATAATCGCCATTTTCTTATGTAGGAAAAGGGAAAAACGAAAGATTGTCATCCCAAGGGAAAAGACAGGGAAGAGTTAACTGTTGTCCCTGTGGTAGGAAACCATACGTATACAAGGTGATCCAAATTGAAGCGTATCAGCCAAGGAAAGGAAAAGGAGATATCGATTCGATGCAAGAAAATAAAGGGATAACTAGAATTAACAGTTTGGCGAATCCCTCAGGATCCTTTGATCTTGAGGGATCGCAATCTTAACTATTTTTGCATCATTGAAATCTTCGCTCGACTATTATAAAAAGGGGCAGCACTGCTATCCCGGGGAGACCTATTTTTATTCTTATGTAATTTCTCTTTGTATTTAAAACTTTGATCATCGACTCTCGTTGAGAAGTGATCCACTGTAAATTTTCTTGGATCCTTTAATATAAATCTAATTGTTGTTCCATCTTTGATCCTAGAATAATCTCAAGCGGTGTATCCCTGAAGGCTAAGGGCCCAGCCCTAGTGGAACAATTGCTCCTGTACCATTATCTTTAATTCATGTATGGTTTTCATTATCAGCGTTGTTCGGTAATCTGACATGTTTTGTTATTTTGTATCACAACTCTGTTATATTTACAATACCATTCTCTGTGACATGAATGTCATATTGTTCATTTTGACCTTGTAACACATTGTTGTTATTTTAATCATTGATGTAACATTACCATTCCTTCCAGAATGCTATTGTTGTTCAATTACAGAGTAATCGGGCTGTAATATTCTTAAGTTGGTATTACTGTATTCATCTATGGTTTATACTTAATCACAATTGTTGTTCAATTGACATTACTGTTCCATTACGAATTGCGGTTGTTATCCTTTGTAACTGGGGTTAATATTTGTGGTATCGGAGTCAGATTATTGTTTCTATCAATATTCAGATGTGTTGTGTGTATTATTTATTTCAATTTATTGTACATTCACAATTGGCTCTAAGTGTTATTCCATATTTCATTGCTAATCAGTTGCCATTCTATTTCCATTGTTGTCCGATTTATTCTTAGAGTAAGGATTGTTATCTGATTTCTGTGGGATACAATTGCTATCTTTGTCTCCTTAGAATAAGGTTTCGTTGTATATAAGAACTAGTTGTTGTTCCATTTCCTAGTTGTTGTTTCAATTATAGTTGATGTTCCATTTCCTGTTATTTGCGTTGTCATTGCTTTGAACAATCTAAAACTGTAGTGAGCATTGACATTTGTTGTCTAGTTCCCAGGTTGATCATCTGTTCCTTGATTATCTTCAGTTACATCAGTTTACAGAGGGATGAGTTATTGTTACTATACCCTTGACTGATAATTTACTTAGTTTTTTGAATGAATGATTTGAATCTTAAAGTGTTTTGTTGTAAGTAGATCTTGTTTTAAGCATCTATTTACTCTTGTATTTTGAGCATTATATTACTAGCATTACTCTGACAAATGACCGCCTCAAACTGAGTACACTATTTGAGATAACAAATCGTTCCTGGATTGATAAGTTAATGTGGGGTAAATTGAGGTGAAAAAGACTCTTTTTACGACTCAACATTTTGGCGCCATTGCCGGGGAAGAGTGTAGCAATTTGATTCTTTTCTAGAGTAGTGTAAGAACCTGTTACGAAAGAATTGGGTTTTAAAAATGAAAGGTAAGAACCTATGTGTGGAGTATGTAATAGACCTGCTCCCCTGCCCTCTTTCCTACAAATTTGTTGCTATTTTGTTTGGGTAGAACTTACCAGTTGATTTGAGTGCATGACTAGGTAAAAAAAACTTGAAAAGAATCCAAAACCTCTACCCAAGCCCGATAAAGCTAAGTGGCTGGTGACCCTTGGCCAATCGACCTTTATATACGAAATCCTTAAAAAATCAGAATCTCAGCCTTCAATGGGACCTAGAAAAGTTACTTCTAGACAACCTACTAGTTCCCTTTAGGCCACAAGATCACCATCTGTAGCCTTTGTTGAGGTGCATAGTCAAACCAAAGAGCAAGATTTTCAAGAAATTGAAAATAATTGCAAGAAGGGAACCTTAGCAATCTTTGTGAAGGAAGAGGAGAAATAGGAGAAACTAAAGAACCAAAATCTCCTCTTGGGGTAATACAGCCATTAAGCAGCCCAGATAAGGGAAGTGCTGCAAAAATAATTTATAACAAAGTTGAAGAAACTCAAGAACCTGAACCCTCCCCGACATTATACACTCTCATCATCCCAGATAAAGGAAGTGTTGTTAAGGCCATTCCCATTAGATTCATTCCCCCTCGACAACCTAGGAATACCCTCCTTGACATCCCAGAAGGTTATTGGCATATATTTGACCAAATAGCCCAGAACCAGCCAAACACCCAAACCTCTACACTGCAATACCCCATTGTGGATACTGCAGCTAATGCACCTATGAAAGCAATTCCTCTCCAGCACATCCCTACATTCCATGGCCTTACATCAGAAGATCCAGATGCATTTTTATTCGAATTCGACGTGCTATGTAGAGGATATGACTATACCACCAACCCCCAAAAACTGAAATTATTTCCCTCCACATTAAAAGAGACCGCTCTAAGATGGTTTATGGGATTAGATGGTGGTGTTATAAATAACTGGGACCAAATGAAATAGTATTTTCTAAAAAAATATCATGACTATTGCAAGTCTAGAGAGTTAAAAGATGAAATATTTCAGATGGTAGCTAGACCAAATGAAACATTAGAAGAATATGTTGAGTGTTTCTAGTATAATCTTCAAAGGTCTCCTTATGCATCATTACCCTTCCCTGATAATGTATTGAAAACAACATTAATTAGGGGAATGAAGGAACAATGGATTGAAACACTAAATATTATGGGAAAAGGAGATATTTATTAGGAAAATTTTGCTGACATTATTAATCTATGTATCAGGAACTCGAGAGGCAACACAAGACTAAAACCAACAGAACATGATCAGTTTGCAAGAGATAACAAAACTTTGGCAGAAGGAGTAACTCGTGTAGAAATTGGAAATTTATTAGAAAATTTTAAAACTAACATATTGGGGACACTGGCAACACAACTTGATATTATGCAGGCCAAACAAAAGAAAGCAGAAGCATAATAGAATTTGGCAATCTTCTATCCCAGACGCAGGAAGAAACACAGCCATAAGGAGTGTCCATTAGATGTAGTCCAAGTTTGCGCCATTTGTACAAAAGACCATTCCACAAAAATCTGCCCCTCACATCCTGGATTGAAAGCAGTATATAAGGAAGCAGAAGAAGAGCTAGAATCAGTGTATCTACTTAATCAATGCCATCAATGGTAGCCATGACAATCAGGTAGGTTTTCAGACCCAGTTCCTTCTTTTCAACCTTCACAATATCATTCTCAACAATATAATACAATGTGGCAAAATCAACCTCCCTTCCCAAATTGGTCACATTAATCATTTCCTTCACCATCTCCACGGCCGAATCAAGCAAGCCAACCCAATTGGAAAAATTGTCCCTATACCCCACCATATTGGAAAAAAATGCATATCCAGCACAATGGACTCCTCCTACTTCATAGAGTCAAACTTGGCAGACAAATTGGCAAAGACCAATGAATCATCCAGTAGGAACCATCCCACTCCTTGAACCTACACTGCCAGCATTACAACAAAACCCCCAGCCTAACTTAAGACCGCAGCTCCTAGCCCAACCCAACCCTAATCCAAATAATAGAACAGTCCAATCCATTCAAATAATTGAGACACCAGAGATAAGAACTAATCTAAGGGATTGTAATAACCTTCAATTAAGATCTGGGCGTATCATCGAAACAGAGGGAGATAGAACAACTCAAGTTGAAAATTAATTACCTATGGAACAACCACCACAAGAAGAGGACGTGACCAGACAACAAATTCATAATCAAGCAACCACATCCTCTCCTCCATTACTAGAACGCCTAATTATACCTCGACCTATACATTACCTTGATTTTGACATTCTAGGAGAACTACAAAATTTGTACATAAAAATCCCACTCCTCAAAGCCATTCAAGACATTCTAGTATATGCAAAGACTATTAAAGAGCTATGTATAAAGAAACCAAGGAGGAAAATAACAAACAACCCAAAATTCCAAGTAGTTGGAACTTTATCCGACTTATTATCAGGGAAAGAAACCCCCATTAAATACGAAGACCTAGGAAATCCAATAGTAACTGTAAAAATCAATGGAAAAACCTTCTCAAATGCCTTAGTTGATCTAGGAGCTGTAATTAATATCTTAACAACAACCACTTGCCAAAAACTGGGCATTACATCAGTAGAACCAGCCTCCACTTGATTAGAATTGGCTAACTGATCTATGGTTTGGCTAGAAGGCTCACTACATGATGTTATGGTATCCGTTGACTCGTGGGAGTATCCAGCCAATTTTCTGATAATAAACCACAAAAACTAACTTGATGGACATCCATTGATTTTAGGCAGACCTTGGATTGCAACTGTTGATGCTTATATTGACTACCGACAAGGCAGTATGACCATAACTACAGGGAAAAATATCAAGAATCTAGATTTATATCCCCCAGCATAGCCAAGTGCCATAGTAATAAAAAGTAACGAGCATCATGTATCATACCTCACTGAAAACATTAGATCTCCATTAACCATAGAAGAGGCCCTCGATTTCAAAGACCAAATAGAAGGTGATGCCATTAACAATTTTATTAGCCAAACTGAAACCAGATCCCGCCTACAATGTCACATGATAGAAACAACATTTGATAATGAATTAGAAGAAGATCCTGTTAAAGATACACACAATCAAACAATACCTACAACCTCTGTCTCAAATAGTAAAATTGTAGAAATTGACCCAGGAAAGACTTTAAACATTAATGCCAACCTGACTTCCAAATAAGAAAAGAAGCTCATCCAACTGCTGAGGAAATAAAAAGAAGCATTTGCATGGGACTATCTTGATATGAAAGGAATTGATCCCCAGTTATGTACACACCACATTTACATAGAAAAAGACGTGAGACTTGTTTGCCAACCACAAAGGAGACTTAATCCTCATCTAAAGACATTGTAAAAGCTGAACTTCAAAAACTTTTAGATGTGAACTTCATCTACCCTATCTATGATAGTAAAGGGGTCTCTCCACTTGTTATGGTACCAAAGAAGAACGGGAAGTGGAGGATTTGTGTAGATTATAGAGAACTAAATAAAGCAACACAAAAAGACCACTTTCCCCTTCCATTCATTGACCAAGTATTAGACACTCTGGTAGGAAAGAAATTCTTTTCTTTCTTAGATGGCTTCAATGGGTACAATTAGATTCAGATTTCCCTTGAAGACCAAGACGAAACCACTTTTACTTGTCCTTGGGGAACATTTTCCTACAGAGTTCTACCTTTTGGCTTATGCAATGCTCCTACCACATTTCAAAGGGCTATCCTCAACATCTTTTCAAATTTAATAAATGAAGGACTCAAAGTATACATGGATGATTTTACACCATACGGAGATGATTTTGACTCAGCATTGGACACAATGGAAAAAGTTCTGCAACGTTGCATTGCCACTAGGCTCTGTTTGAGCCATGAAAAATGCTATATGATGATGACCAAAGGACTTATTCTAGGCCATTATATCTCAGCAGCTGGCATACAAGTAGACCCAGCCAAAATTCAAATAATTTTGTTAATTCCCACTCCCACCACTCAAACAAAGGTACGCAATTTTCTTGGATTTTATGGTTACTATAGAAGATTTATAGAACATTTTTTGCATATCGCTGCACCTCTATATGCATTGACAGGTAATGTTGACTTTCTTTGGACAAAAAAATATGACCGTGTTTTCCAGGGTCTGAAGAGGCTTGTGTCAACATCCCCAGTCCTTAGAGGTCCAAATTGGAAACTGCCATTTCAAATTTCATCAAATGCCTCAAATACAGCTATTGGAGCAATCCTTGGGCAGGAAGAAGATAAAAAACCATATGCAATCTATTATATTAGCAAGAATTTATCCCCTACTAAATTGCATTATACCATTACTGAAAAGGAATTTCTAGTTGTAATACATGCTGTCAATAAGTTTAGGCATTACATTACTGGATATCCTATTATCTTGTATACAGATCACTCTACCGTAAAATATTTAGCGAATAAACCAATCACAAATGATAGAATAACCAGATGGCTCATTTTCTTGCAGGAATTTGATATCACAATCAAGGATCGACTTGGAAAAGAAAACCCTGTAGCTAAATTTCTCTCACGGATGCCCAGACCAGTGGATGCAGAAGCAGTTGAAGATCAATTTCCAGATGAGCATCTGTTTGTTGTCACTGTTAAAACACCCTGGTATGTTGATGTTGCAAAGTACTTAGCAGTAGGCAAATTACCGAAACATCTGACCCCCAATGAAAGAAAACAGATTGTCCATCGAAGTGCTCGATTTTATTGGATTGGGGGCTACCTGTTCCATACAGGAGTAGATATGCACATCAGGAGATGCATTTGGGAGAATGAAATTTTTGACATTTTGAAAGCTTGTCACAACGGACCATGTGGCAGACACTTTGCCGATCGGAGAACTGGACATAAGGTGTTGCAAATAGGGTACTATTGGCCCATGATCTTCAAAGATGCAAAGAAGTTTGTTCAAGCTTGTGACAATTTCCAAAGAACAGGATGCCCTGGTTAGTCTGACGAAATGCCCCTAAATGCATAGCTGGTTATTGAACCATTCAAGCAATGGGCACTCAGTTTCATTGGTCCGATTAACCCATCCTCGAACCAGAAAATATATATTCTAGTAGCAACAGAATATGTCACAAAATGGGTTGAAGCAGAGGCATTGCCGAGAGCTACAAAGGATTTCATCATACAGTTCTTGTTCCATATATTTGTGTGATATGGGCTTCCAAGAGACATAATTATAGATGGTGGACCACAGTTTTCTCGTAACAAGATTGCTGCAACACTAAAAAACTATCATATCCAACATAAAATTACTACTCCATACCACCCACAGGCAAATGGTCAAGTAGAAAGCAGCAATAAAATAATAGAAATAATATTAACAAAAACCATTTTGTCACATAGACGTGATTGGGCTGCAAGATTACCAGAAGCCTTGTGGGCTTACAGAACAACATGGAGAAGCACTACTAGCTACTCACCATACCAATTGTTATTCAGAAAGGAACCCATTTTTCCCATAGAATTCAAAATCCAAACACTATGAACAGCACAAGAAGGTGGTCTAGATCTAAACAAGGCACAGATTAATAGATTACAATAGATTAATGAGCTAGATTAGATTAGGCTCTCTGCCCTTCAACACACTGCACTAGTCCAACAACAGTGAGCTAAATGGCATGACGCTCTCATTAAAAAGAAAGTCTTCCACGAAGGAGATTGGGTGCTCTTATACGATTCCAGGTTTCAAGATTTTCCCAGGAAGCTTCAGACTCATTGGCTAGGGCCATACGAAATCCAAAAGGTACATGATAACGACACCCTTACCCTAATCACCATTGATGGATCTGGACATACCTTCAAGGCAAATGGCACCGATTTCGACTATACCACAAACCACTTACTCAGAAATCTTTCTACCAGCAACTCCACAAAGACTCCAACATGAAAATTTTGGTGGAGGAAGAGAAATCTTCCTCACTTCTAGTTCATTAGAGTGATTTAATTGTTCTTACATTTTGT
>Ga0181463_1000375_pt1 | contig 12316 bp, 13 predicted proteins | sample InSIn1gowninarea_FD_119071 | JGI IMG/M metagenome (GOLD analysis project Ga0181463, IMG submission 119071) | Clean room microbial communities from NASA Spacecraft Assembly Facility at Jet Propulsion Laboratory, Pasadena, California, USA -... ... | reverse complement strand
AAAAAGCACAAATGGAAGACAAACTCAGGGAAATGGGCAGGGAATTGAGTGCTCTTAGAGACAGAGAAGCCATTACAAGAAGCCACCTTGACAATGAGAATGAATTACTAAGGAGGAAGCTAGAGGATAAAGAGAATCATTTGGCATACATGGCTAGCTTATCCATAGAAGCATTAAAATGCAGAACACTAGCCAAATCTTATGGACTCTATCTGAAGGATCAATGGCTTCAATTCCAATTAAAAACTTTAGCACAAAGAGGCATAATGTCTCCAAGAATAGAGGCAGTTCATGGATTTTTGTGACCAAAGCACCTCTGAGGACAAAGAAAAGATGGCAGAGTTCTATCTACACAACATGGCCCTCACAGACCTGAATGTGTGGGACCCTAGTTCCAAGCTAGGGGATCTACAATTAATGGCCATGGCATCATGGATGTACCATGACGAATTGAGGGAAGTAGAAATGAAAATATTGTTAATAAAAGAGAAGAATGAACCATTGATAATAAGAGTTGAGCCATCAGATCCTATGGAACTTATCAACACACACAACATGCTTACCAATGACCCTCAGATTGCCCCTAAATATCTAGCCAATTAGGAACAAGCCATTGCACACTTTGAAGATATGCTTAGGCTACTTGGGGATTATTGTGTGCGTGCATGCATGAGAAGATGGAACCCCTACCCCATATCTTGCAGATTAGAGAATACCATTCCCCCATGAGGCTGGAGGCATTGAAAAGAGTGCCAATATACAAGCGCTCCATGCACAGGTTGAAGGTCAACTGGATAGGTCTAAAACTAATTCCTCCACTCATATTAGGCATGATGGAAGGAAAAAGAGAAGAAGAAGAGAAGGAGCAGTGGAAGTACATAGATAGAAAGGTAGGATTTTATGGAGAACACAAGTAGACCACATCAGAAGCCTAGAATGCTAGGGAGGCCACCAGGGCCATGAAAGACCAAGATATTGACTAGGTTTCTCAGAGGATGAGAAACACCTTTAGTAGTGTGGTGATGATGAACCTCATAAATGGGTAATTATATGGGCTCATTTTACCACCTAACCTAGTAAAATAAACCATTCTCTTAGCTTATTGTATGATTTTCTAATTATATTTATGCTTATAGGGTGAGTTGAGTTAGTTATTATGCCATGTGGTCTAACATGTATTTAATGAAAATTATTGATGGATTTCGAGGTCAAAGTCAAGGATCTAGTGGTGAAACTGCAACAATAACCCAAAGTAGACAGAGGAGAGGACTTATAGGAGGGAATTCCCCTTCATTCATTTCGAAGTACAAGCAGTTGAATCATGCACTAGAAGGCAGTGGAAGATGATTGATATGTATCTCAAATTTTGGGAGCCAAGCCTCCCTGATTTTAAGGAAGTTATTGGTAGCTTCAGATGTATAAGTAGAGAGGCCTAGGGCCTCACTAGGGTCGACTATTTTTTCTTGTGTAAACTCTGCTCAAATTTCAAGATTACTATTTTATGATAGTTTTATGTAATCTTGCTATTTTTTTATAATGAAGACGGAATCCTTTTTGATCTAGCACTAAGTTACCTCAAAGGGATGAAGCTCTTGGGTTAGGGCCCAATCCAAGTATCTAAGCTTCTCTTTACTTTTATTTGTATTCTTTACTTCAATTTGTAGATTAGTTTGATGTTAGATGTATTTCTCTTATGGTTAAGAATAGGTTGCTTTTGATGATTTAGTAGCTTGCTTCCATTTGTGCTTTTTATAGTAGGTTAAGAAGTGATCAGTGAAGATTCAAAAGGCTAGAAATAGTGACTTTGTCTCTCTTCCTCCCTCTGGGACCATGATTTGAGGCAAAGACTCTCTTGTTGCCCCAAAAACATAGATTTTCCTCATTCCAAGGACTTCTAGTGTTTGCAACTTTCTAGTACGTTGATATTCCAGTTTTGTTTTGTTTTAGATCTTCTTTATCATGTTCACTTCCTGATTTGAAATAGTCCTTTTGCATTCTTTCCTTTCTTACAACATTTCCCAACATTTCCTACTATACATCATAGTTCAGGCCATTTTAATGCAAAACTCTATTTTTCCTAGGATGCACTCATTTCATTGGTTGCTTGATTTTTTTTTGTTGACTGTTAGTTTATAGGCAACAAATCTCTTCCAGCAGTAGGCCATCTTACTAGAAATCACACCCTCCATCTAATTCGTGCCTTATAGGTCTCCCAAACCTCACCTCAATTTTGCCCTAGTTTCCTTCATTTTTCATAGAACTTCTTCCTCTCTCCTTGAGCAAACCCAATCATCTTTCTCTCTTATAGTGATTGATGGTAGAACTTATGCACCCTAACACCTCATTCCAATATTAATCCAGATTTTCCACCCACTCTCACACCCTCAAAACAACGAAAATTGCTCTCGGCTTCCTCCTGTAGTCGTCCTGTAGTTTCCCTGTTTTCCTCCTGTAGTTATCCTATGTCCTCTTGTAGTTTTTCCTGTAGGCTTTCTTTTGAAGGCCGAGTGTGGGAAAATCCTCCAGAATTCCACCTAAGACCTCCTAGGACCCATCCACACCATCCTACATCCTCCCAAGCTCCAAAACCACCCTCTAATGCCGCATGTTTGCTGCCACACACACACAACAAAATAGATGCATGTTAAATTCACATAAAAATCCAAAAATATGTTTTTTGCTTATTTACTTCTAGAAATAGCATGGTTAGATGTTTTTTACTTCCTTGAGTAGGTAATGGCATTTATTTCATGGTTTTCATAGTTTTTTTTAGCAAAAGTAGAATTAGCTTGTTAATTAGGGTTTACTAGGTTTTGCTTTAGATTCCGATCTTTCTTCTTTCTGCAGTTAGAATAGCATCTATAGAGTAATATTTCTTTCCTTTCATCACACATAGAGATTCTTCTAAAATCTATAGAAGTTGGCTTGATCTCCTAGTGATCTAACATGGCTGACCAAGTGACAACTTGCAGTGAGAACTAGTACTTGTGCATATAGCACCGACACTTCCAAGTTTGTTACGAATTACCGAGTTGATAAAAGTAAAGTTGGTAGCCCATGAGTTGCAGAATTCTTGCTGCAATACTGGCGCTCACCATCCAACCCTCCATCATGACTCAAAATCATATTGCAGCACATGTGATGTGTGTCAAAGGACTGGCAGGCCGTCGTGGAGGGATGAGATGCCTTTGAATCCATAGATGACATTGCAACCCTTTGAGAAATGGGTGATAGATTTTGTGGGACCCATTCATCCACAAGGAAATACATGAATAAGTTACATTATCACCGTGATGGAGTATTTGACTCATTGGATAGAGGCACAACCTATGAAGGATTGCACAGGCACGACTGCTGCAAAATTCCTCTTTGAGCATGTATTGATGCGATTAGGATGTCTGGGGATCTTGATGAGTGATCATGGTATGCACTTCCTTTAATGAGATGATCAGCACGTGGATAGAGGAATTTCAGGTATACCACCAGAAGAGCACACCTTATCACCCACAAGCTAATGGGAAAATGAAGGCATTTAACAAACTTCTTGAAAATGTGTTGACCAAGGTTTGCAATTGTTGGGCATGGAATCCCCCTAAGGCATGTTTTGGGGCTCGAAGCCCATTTTTTGACCCGATATTATTGTAAATACTTCGTCAATTGCGAGATCGAAGTGCAAAATATATGATAGAGTCACAGGGTTGTCTGCCCTAGTTTTGTAATGTAATGTCGACCAGCCCATGGTCAACGGACCATGGGATTGTATAAATAGAGCGAGGCTCTAAGTGTAAAAGAGGGGAATGGAGATGGCGGAGTAGTAGAGAAAAGAAAGAGTCTAAGTGACTATGTGTGTCTTTGGGTCGTAGAGTAGGAGGAGGCTCTACAGCTGAGTGCGTAAAGGCCTAGTAGTCTGCAACTGAGTGCGCAGGGCCGAGTTGAGTCTATAACCGAGGAAGGAATTAATAAAGAGAAGTTTTATCATAATTTTGTGTATCAGTTCTTGGGTTGATGCATGTTTGATGTAATTTGTAGGAGAATGGCGCTCGCTTCCACTAGGTTTTCATGCTCCTTACCCCAACAGTTCAGCCCCATCGCCTGGCCTCCATCCACTGCTACAGTCTATGGTGGCCGGGGGTTTTTGGGCACCGAATTTCCTAAAAAGAAAAATTGCTTTAGCGGCCACAGAATGTTTTCTCTGGTGGAGACATTCTTGGAAATATGGCATACTGCTTTGAGCTTTTCTCATGAAACAAGGGAGCGTATGGATGAGCTTGGTGGTCAATCAAAAGACCGAGAAGGGAATTCTTGTTGTTGCTTAAAGATCCGAGGCCATAGCTGTGGAAGGTGTTTCTTACCTATTGTTGGGGGCCTCGAGAAATGGTGATGCCATTGGTGCATGGGTAATTTTCTCTCCACATTTTTTCCTTTGCTGGTATCTATTCTTAAGGTTTCCCCGGGTGTGTCTTCTCTCAGTAGTGGGGAAATACAAATGCCTTTTCCTTCTATAGCATCATCGTGTTGGGGATTATTCTCAACTAGATGCTGTTTCAAGGTTCTTATTGGGGAGGGAAATCCGAACTGTTATCCTCTGGAATTTTTTCAAGGGAAAGATCAATAAACAAAGAAGGGGCATGAGCATTGATTCATGGTTCATGTGTTTTGATGTCCCCCTGTACACCTCCAAATAGATGTGAGTGAAATTTCTCAAGGTTGAGAATAATATAATTCCATGGGTCATCCCCTCCAAAATCGACATACGTCCAGAGGATAGGATTCCCTTATTTCTCACAGGACCTATGGATATTTTAATTGAGCAAAGGAGAAACAGCCTTGGTGAACCTGCTCCCCTTTATGCTTTTGTGACCCAAATAGCAGTAGTTTCAGGGGGTAAAAATTCAAAGCTAGCCCTCAAAGACCCAGAACAAGAATGAAATCAAATTTTCATCAGAACCCTGTAAGGAAATACTATCTGCAAGAAAATCTGGACAGGAATGCTGATAAAAAATATAAAGGAAGAAATAAAAGCAGATCTAGTCATCCCAGCAAACCTACTAAGCTTGATACATGCAGGTAAAATTTTGTAGGATAATTTTGCAGTACAACACTATGGTATTGTGCGAGACTCAACCATCATTCTAAGCACAAGGCTAAGAGGAGGAAGTTTTGGTTCCTGCTCAAAAGGCATTGGTTCTTTCAAAGATGCCGTCAAAAGGAAGGGGGAAGCCACCAACAAGCCAACTCCAACCCAAGAGCTACCTGGACCCTACATTGTGGAGCAAAGATCGCAAACTCCTGTACTGCAAATTGATTTTATTGAGGTAAACAATTTTCATTCTGATTATTCTTCCTTGGCTGTTATATGAAGATTCAATTGTTTTTGGCCTAAAACAGATGCTTTAAGACAATGGATCTTCTCCACATGGACTACAAATTGTGACATCCTTTTGTGCTCCAAGGGTTTCTTTATGGCCAAATTCGACATGGTTAAGGAAAAAGATTTTTACCTCCATGAGGGGCCATGGTTCTGGGGCAATGTTGGACTCTTCATGACCCCCTGCTTCCCGGGTTTTGACCCCTCCTCTATGGTGGTTTCAAAAATGTCGATTTGGGTCAAGATTCACAACCTCCCATTACATTTCTAGTTTCCTAATGTTTTTGCAGCGATGGGGAATGCCATAGGTACATGCATCAAGAAAGATGTGGAAAGAATTGAAATATGCATACATCCTTTTTCTACAATCTGTGTGGAGGTTTATCTTAGTCAAGGGCTACTTGATAGTTTAATTCTGATCCATTAGCACACTCAGTGGAAACAACCATTACATTATGAAAACACGACTTTCAGATGTCGAGGCTGTCAACAAATAGGACATCTCCATAATAACTGTCCACAAAAAAAATTAGAAAACAAAAGGAACAAGAAACAAATTCATAAACCAAGAGGTTGGCAATGCACAGTGAATCTAGAAGAAGAAACAGAGGATGAGGGGGTAGTTAACCCCCCACCTAAACAACATGATGACCCTATTGGGGAGGATGCCATGGCAGCCACCCCCATGGCAAACAATCAGGAACATAAGTCCCCAGATTCTGGAAAAATTGCAGCACAGGCATCGATGGACTCTCTGGAAGAGAAGATACCAAATTTAGAGGAAATGAGTGGGGCTAAAAGACAACATTCTCCAAAATACTCTGATACGGACAAGGAAAATCCTTGCATTTTGGGGGACTCTTCTCTCGTTCTTTTTTCATCCTCACCGGCTCTAGGGGAGTGGCGAAAAGTAGAGAAGAAGGGGAGGAAAATATAATTTCCACCCCATTGTACTATATTTCTTGTTTTTTTGTTTGAGAATCCTTCTAGTGTTCACTGTGGATTCTCTGAGGAAGCTGATTGCCTTGCAGATCTTTCAGCCTCTCAGCTTCTGTTTGTTTCTATTCCTCTCCTGCGTGTTATCCCCTTTTGGATCCCGAGAGGTGTGAGTGGTCAGGTCGGCTCGTTCTACTTGTTTTGTTGTTGTGACTGGTGAGCAGATAGTCATCCAATTGAGACTTTTTTTCTCCCTATTATTCTGCAAAAAACAAGTCTTTCCGAAATGCTCATCATATGCTTTGTAACTTTCTATTTTTAATAGATGGTTTTCTTTTTTCTTTTGGAAAAAAAATGCTTAATGTAATTTGAAAATATACTATTTATTTACTGTGCGTACCTATATGGATGATTTATGTTGTTAAGTATAACTTAAAGCATGCAAGTAGGCTAAAATAATCACCTAACATTGGAATAATAGTAAGAAGGGTAATAACGTAGAAGTACAGTGTTCGGCCCCCGAGTAGGGTTGCACGAGGCAGTATATCAAGATATGAGGTACAGTGATCCAGGTGGATGTTGGTGGCCACCTACCTATCCCACTTGGACACCCACAACTGTCTCTTTCAGCTTTTCAATTTCCCTATTTGTAGCACAATTAACTATTTTTAGTAGTTTTTTGGGTCCTGAACTTCAGTAGCTATTTTGAGGCCTTAAATGATGTTTCTTGGAAAATATGAGAGCAACATAAGTCCATGGATTGATGTTGCTCTTCCCAAAGTTGTAATGCTTGGATATATCTTTCTAATGATCTATTGAATGCATCAAATGGAGATCAGGTGCCAAAGTTACCGGGAAGTTGATGTACCAACTTACCCAAAATGGGGCCCACAATTTGGCATTTCATATTCCACGGTTAGGTTTTGGGATATTAAGGGTTTTCCATTGTTTCTCAATAATAAATCGCCTTCGAGCCTCATTGTAACATAGTTCAGAGGCATGTAGCCACCACACCTCTTCTCAAAGATAAGCTACCATTTCCCTAGTTGGTTTATTTCCAATTCTATTTGTAAGCATATTTCAGTATTTTACATTAATGAAATGAAGTATTATTTCCACTACATCTCTGTGTTTATGGCTATCTCTATAATTTGTTGCATTCCTATTTAAATCTGGATCATACAGGAAAGTGCGCGAAGTGACTTGCACACAGGGTCAACCCGCAGACCACTTGAACTCATCAGACATCCCTAGGGTGCGGAAACTTGGTTCTAGCACCCTCCCATACTACTTCGGGTGAGACCTAAATTCGCACTCCACGACTGTTGCCAAAAGGGCCAGTAATACTGGGATTTTTTTGGCTAAATCACCTCCAAACCTGGGTCAGGCCACAACAAGCGAACAAATGGTTTCATTGTCAGGAATGGGATATGCTTAAGAGATGTCTGATGTCGTGTCACTGAATTCGACAAAGAAAGAAATTGAAGAGTGGCTGGACAAAAAGAGTCACGAGTTCATGGAACGTGAAAATAGGAATCTGCGAGTATCAAAGGAACAATGGTTAGAGCGCACTTATATACGGAAATTCATGAAATTTTCTTTACATCCTTCCCCTCTAAGTTGTACGAGGATCGTGAAGCTAGCAAATATTCAAGGAAGGTGTAGGCTTGACAAACCTATTTTGTGGACTCCAGAGTTGGTGCGCAAACTAGAAGCATCAAGAGATAAGATCGTGCGTGTTGTGTACTATTGGCTTAATCAAATTATAGGAGGGTTTATCACTGAGTTCGCAATAGATACGTCAGTCAGCTACAAAGAGGCAGAATGATGCTTCCTCAAAGGACCGTGAGGTAAGTACATTAAATCTTTGAACACTTGGATTAAAATGCTATTGTGTGAAAAGCAGGTTATGCGAATAAATTGATGTTTAGGGCAACGCAAAGTGGGAGGATCTACAGAGACAAAGGTAGCGAAGAATTAGAGACTAATCCCTTGATTTCACCTCCATGGGAGAGAAAGGAGGAGCTTGCGAAAGTTTCACAAAGAAGTGAAATAAATCTAATAAGACAGTGAATTCCGCGTATACCACCACCACCTACACCACCACCAGTTTCACCATCCTCACCCCCATCTTCACCCACACCACCTCTTCCACCACCATAGTTCAATATGGCGAGTGAAATAAGGTTTTCAGTGTTCAAAGGAGGAGGGAATGAAGACCTGAACCAATTTTGGTTCGTGGTAAAGGCTGTATGGGAAGCACAAGGAGTCATGGATGATAATATAAAGAAGGAAACATTGGTCAACACTATTCAAGATCGCACAATAATGTGGTACATTAATAATTCCAATGACAATCCAAATGCAAGAATCATGGATACCCAAGCTGTGCTGAACATAGAATTTAGCAGGCCAAAATCAGAGACACGGTGGATTATTAGATTTAAGTAAATCATGATGCTTCCAGGTGAGACCCCCTCGGAGCTAGATCAGGGGTTAAAGTGTATGATTCATGAAGCCAACATGACCTTGACAGATGGCCAACACCTTGCATGGTTTGTAGCATCACTAACACCACATCTAAGGAATGCGCTGTCATAATAGAAGTTGTCAACTCAGTCTGAGGCCTTGGAGATCACAATGAGATTTCACAAGACTTCAATACAACACCCTAATTTGGGAGTCCAAAAGATCCACACACAATTGAAGAACTTGTGTCTTGAGATGCAGAGCCTGAAACAAGATAGGACAGCTCACCTAGAAGCGCACGAGGAGGTATGGTGCATAAGGTGTAAAGGCCAGGGACATGACAAGGACTACCTAGCAGGAGGAGGGACAATGCCATTGAGACCAGAGGAACATGCAGGACCAAAAGCGGCACCTACATTATGGTGTGTGATTTGTTAGATAGGAGGGAACCATGCTACATATAATTTCCATCTATTACAAAGTATACTCAGATGTCATAACAATTGTTATCTAATTTCTGCAGGTCAGTAGGACATTATGAGTGTACCTATAGAAGTTATGAACTAATGATGGATCATACTCCTACCTATAGGGTTCATACTAAAACCCGAGCCCTTGATGAAAATGCAGGGATGGCACACACTAGCTTTCAGGGGCATTGATGAGGTTGAGGTGGAATGGGATGAGGAAGGGGTAATAGACAGCTAATTTGTTACAATTGCGTAGGGCTAGATCATTATACTAGTGATTGTACAAATCCGACAAGACAATCATGTTTATATTATACCTAGTTTGATCATGAGACGGAGGACTGCCCCACACTGATAGCGAGGTTGCACGATAAAGGAACACACCAGCCTCCCCCAACTCAGAACCTACAAATGATGAGGTCTGAGCCACAAGAGGAGGACCCCATTGTAAACATCGTGCTCCGAAGTAGTATCACGACAGGAGATGACAAGGCCAAGCAGCTTGAAGAGAGTGTCTAAGTTCACAATGCTCCAACCAAGGAACCAGAGTTCGACTTGGAGAGCGTGAAGGAGACATTCAAGGAATCTAAGAAGAGCTTCATGGAGGCCTCCACTTTAGGTAGTAAAGACAAAATAGAACCAAAGATGGACCCATCAATGCTCACTACCTTTCTGAAAACATGTATGAAGCTACTACATGAAAGCAAAGCGGTGAAGGGGCTGTAAGAAATCATCACTAGATGTGCTAGACCAGGAGAACTGTACGTAGTCTAGAAGCTTAGGAAGCACACAATGCGAATAGGAAGGGACATGATAATGAGTGCGCAAATCAGGGAATATGAAATGGATCAAGTGATTTTGGATCTAGGATCAAATGCGAACGTCCTGCCAAATCAGACATGGGAGCACATGGGCAAGCCTGCAGTTGCAATGGTATCTTATTCAATTGCAAATGGTGAACTAGCAAAAGATCCTACTGATGGGAAGATTGCAAGGAATAACATTAGATATTGAAGGTTTAAGCGTGCTTACAAATTTCAAAGTAATAGAGATTTTTTATGACAACAATCCCTATCGTGCGCTACTGGGAATAGATTGGGCCACTAATATGAACGGAGTGATAAATTTAAAGAAGTGCAAGATGATTATTGAGAAAAATTCACTACGCATAGTGGTACCTCTAGACCTTGCGGAGGGATCACACTACATAGAGTGGTGCGCGACTATGACAACGATGACAATCTAGACTGTATCTATAGAATAACCGCGCGAGAGTAGGAGTAGATGAATCTAACATTAGATGGTAGGTGTTACACAGTAATTTTTCACCGTCCCTGTTACCCCTCTCCCGCACTTTGGAGGACTCATTCTGGGACCTGTGAGAAGTGACATGACCTGAAAACACTTGCACTATATTCCCCTAAGTATGAAATTCATATGCCCTGAAGACACCTTCTGTAAAATACCCATAAAAAGAGCCCTTTTGCCATTGGTGCGGTTCCACAGTATATCACTCACGCCAATGGGGGAAATCCTTCAAAGAGGGTGCGCTAGTTGGCGCTCTGTCTCAAATTCGCACTCACACTAACCCAATTGGGTAAAGTTTTTAGCAAACAAACTTACGAAGGTTCTTCCTAACCTACTCATGAACTGAATCTATGTTGAGTTGGTGTGGTTTGGCTTTGAATCTCCATAGAAGGGAAGTAGTTTTCCACCTCTCATGTACGCTTCTTAGTGATAAAGCCAATCCCATGAATATTGTGGTTGATCCTATCTCCTTCCCCACTAGATGCCCTAGGGCTAAGATGTGAAATCGGTGGAAAAAAGAAAACACCCAAAGGGTAAAGGCCAAAAACCAATCAAACAAGACTCTAACACATTCAAGTGATTGAAAGAAAGTATCCAGACACAAAAAACAAGCTTGGAAGTCTCAAAACAAGCAAACTATAGAAGTTTCCTAGGGCTGGCGCGACTTTCAGGCTAAAACTAGCGCCAATTAAGGATTGGTGCAGGTTGTATATTGTCAACTTTGTTGTGCCAAAATAAAAATAAAAGCAATCCAAGACTAGGTTTGCATTACCCAAATAGACCAAGAAGGAAGAGAAAACCAAAGAATCAACCCAGAAAGTTGACCAAGCAAGCAAAACAAGAAAAACCAAAAAGGTAAGACAAGCTCCAAGCTGTTTAGTTCATAAACCAAACTGGAGATTGACTGAAGTGGTGTTGATCTACTTCGCTAATGCAGGGAAATAGCATTTCAAAGGTTATCTGGCCATACTTCAGGCTCCATCTAAAGTTTACAAATCAAACAACAAGCTAACTCCCCAGCGGAGTCGCCAAATTGTTGTGGAGGTAAATCCCCTCTGCGGACATAGGCGATCCCTACTAGCCCAGACTGGGTCTAGCAACAATCAAATAATGCTATCACACAAGTTCATATTTGTAAATTAAAGGTCAATGATGAGAGCCTACTTGGATTCCAATGCTCGCATTTGTAGAAGAGTTGATGCTCCCTTTCCTTTGCTCTGGCTGGTCACGATCCCCACGATCTCCATGAATGGACTCCTGCACATGCAAATAACAACACAAATACAAGCATAAAATCCAATAGATGCAATTATATATCGGTCAGAAAAGATATAACTCAAACATCATTTCAAGAGACAATAAGAGTGGAACCATAATGATAGTCGTCTATTATTGATAAACAAAGAAGAATACAACCATAGTTCTGATGTCAAATCCTCCTTTGGTTGGGTGATCAGCCACACATGTCTTGCAAAGCTTGTTGGGATTGGGAACAAACCTCTCTCTCTTTGGTCACAAGAATCTCCTTACTTGGATTTGGCCTTATGGGTGCAAATAAGGCTCTTGCAGCATCAATCTCTTAGGCTTCTGGAATTCTTACTATCACTAGCACTATGCTGGAACTAGCTTGCTCAAGACAAAAGAACAAGATTTTATAGATAGAGGGGAAGGAGATAGGATCAACCACAATATTCATGGGATTGGCTTTATCACTAAGAAGCGTACATGAGAGGTGGAAAACTACTTCCCTTCTATGGAGATTCAA
>Ga0181463_1000372_pt1 | contig 12338 bp, 12 predicted proteins | sample InSIn1gowninarea_FD_119071 | JGI IMG/M metagenome (GOLD analysis project Ga0181463, IMG submission 119071) | Clean room microbial communities from NASA Spacecraft Assembly Facility at Jet Propulsion Laboratory, Pasadena, California, USA -... ... | reverse complement strand
TTGATTCGACCTATACCTTATTTTGCTCTTTAAAGTAGATATAATGTATAGATTAGGAAGAAACATTTTCAACTTGGTACTCAAGTGTAAAAAGTGGTAAAGTTTACATAATAGAGGGGGAGGAGAGGAATGGTATTAGGACATTATTAGAGCTAGTACGAATTATTTTCATATTTTTTATCATCGGTGGCATTCTAGGTTATTTTCTTGAATCTATTTATGTTGAAATGGGCATTGATACTGAAAAATATGGTTGGTTGGTCTTTTTGGCTATTTTTCTTTTGATTTTCGTGCTTTATAGAAATAAATTGCAATTTAGCGGATGGTATAAAGGAGCAGGTAGAAAAAAGTTGCCGAAAACAGTTTCTCAAATACTTTTATTTAGTGCAGTTTTTCTTTTAATATTACCGGCGATTCTAAGTATTTTAGTGTACTAGGTAGTGTGGACTTTATATATAATGAGGGGAGAATCATACATAAAAAAAGACTAGAAATACGAGTATCCAGTCTATAACTACAAACCGCAGAAAAGTGGTAGGTCTTTAAATTAAACCTTCTCTCTCTTTATACTCTTTTAATCGTCTAAAGAAAGTTGCTTGAGTTAGAAGGTCTTTACCATTCGGATCTTTTCCGTAATCTTCTATAAGCTGAGCAACAGTGATTTTTCCGTCTGCCTTTATAAATTCCTTTACGGCTTTTTCATAAATCTTTTTATTAACGCTAGGACGACCAAATTTTACACCATTTTTCTTAGCTTCTTCTATTGCAGGTTTAGTCCGTTCAATAATAAAAGTCCGTTCCATTTCTGCCATTAAAGAAAGCATAGTCATAAGCGCTTTAGTCATTTGACCAGTTAAACTGTCTTCACTATTGTTTCTAGTGTCTATACCCGCATCAAGAACGACTAAATAAATTCCTTTTTCTTTGAAGTATTCAACGATCGACATAACATCAACCATAGAACGACCTAGACGGTCTAATTTATGAACAACTACTAAATCACCAGTTACAAGACGGTCCTTTAATCTATTCCATTCCGTGCGATTTTTAGCGTCTTTCCCACTCATTTTTTCCGAATAGATATTTTTAGGATCTACACCTGCTTTAGTTAGTGCCTCCACCTGCAATCCTAAATCCTGTTGAACTATGCTTACTCTTGCATATCCATAAGTTGTCCCTGTTGTAATTTCGCTAGTCATGTTTAAAATACCGCCTTTAAAGTTTTTTCGTTTATTTAACCAATAAAACATTATATCAAATGTCAAAAAAATTTCAGTGTGTAAAATTTTACATATAAAACTGTGTTCAACAATAAGAAGGTTTAATTGAAGTTATGTGGAAGTAGTAATTAGTTTGTAAAAGATGGAAAATAAGGTATAGGTCGAATCAAATTGGAGGGAAAGTAGCTTGAAACATGATGTAAGCCCCAAAAATGAAAAACAGTTCAATGATCAAGGTGCAATGAATAATAATTTAGATGCTGCGACGATACAAATGAATCCTGATATCGCCAAACAACATATAAAACCTAAAGTAGAAAGAACGACAGATAAAACCGATAATACAAAAATGCTTTAATTCTAAAAGGCAACAACCAACCAAAGTGGTGTTGCCTTTACTATTATTATTCCTATTGTATTTTTTTAGACTATAGGAACTTCTGGATATTCCATTTTGAACTCTAACAAAACCTTTTCATCATAAAATCTTGCAATTTCTCTCTCTTTCAGAAAAGCTCTTGCAATTACAGGGGGAGCAACCTCAGTTACAGGATAATACGTTGGCATAATTTTTGATATAAGTTTGTAGGAAACTTTACATAATCTCCGTGTTTCTTCCACATCTAGTTGATACCAGCCTTTAAACACGTATTCATAGCCACCCAAATCACTTTTTACATGGGCAAACAAAGCTAGTTCGTGGCGTAACTCATGAATACGTCTTTCTACATAAGCCTGATTTGTTTCAGGATCTACATGAAACTCTGTAAATCGCTCTTCATCCGCATCTAACTGATTGTTCCAAGCACCATTCGGATAAAATTTCAAAGCCTAATATCGATTTCTAGTTGGAATTTATGTCCCGTGCCGCTGCCTTGAAAGCCTTTATAACCAGCTCCAAAACAATTACAGCAATCGCTTACTGTTTTGAATACCGGATGATCATTTGCATCTATATATCCCTTTTGTATGTATGTCGTGGGATTGTATTCATCAAAATTCCATGCGATAAATTTCTCATTCAAAATACGCATATGAATCTCCGATGCAATTTTATCTACTTGTCTATTAACTTCTTCAATATTATTTGATATTGTAACCCTATATACCGAACATCCTAACGCTTGTACAATATCATTTTGTCTGATTTGATCACGTATCAGCATTTCCTCCGAAAAATGATAGGGCTCATCAATCTCAACTATCAAATCAAATTGTGGAAAATAAATATCTGCTAAAGCGTATTGCTTTGTTTTTACATCTCGAACAATATATTGCTGTGTAATCATCTTCACATCTATATTATTTAGCTGATGCCAGAGCCTAGAAACAACATAATTTTCATCATTCTTTTTATTTGTTTTCGCAAATTGCTTTTTAATGAACTTATACTTATCTGATATCAAAATAAATCCCAACCTTCCAAAATATTTGCAAAGAAAGTAAGTAAAAAAATTTAATAGATTTCTCAAATTTCTCAAATTCTATTTAATTCTAACACCTGGAGTTCCCTTTAATTGTTGGGTATAATTTCCTTTAAAATGAATAACTATGGTTCCTCTCATTTTTGTATTCCTAATGCTACCAATCTATAATTAATAATAAAAAGATGCCTGGAGGAAAACGATTTGAAAAAAACAGCGCTTTTAATCATTGATGTTCAAAACGAAATGTTTTTAGAAGAAAATCCGGTATATAATTCGACCAAACTCATTATCAAGCTTAAGCACCTTTTAGAAAATGCACGATCCAATCATATTCCCGTCTTTTATATCCAGCATAACGATTCCTATCTAGCTGAAGGCTCTAACGAGTGGGAAATACACCCTGAAATTAAACCAGACATCACAGATACCATCATTCAAAAGACAACACCAGATTCCTTTTACAAGACGAACTTACAAGATGAACTTCAAAAACAACAGATTGAACATCTAGTCCTTGCTGGGATTCAATCGGAAATTTGCGTAGACACTACTTGCCGAAATGCCTATAGCTTGGGCTACGACATTACGCTTATGACAGATGCGCACAGTACTTGGGATTCCGAACAATTGACTGCACAACAAATCATCCATCACCACAACCAAGTATTACGTTGGTTTGCTGACACGAAGGAAACAAAAGACGTAACTTTTTCTTAACTTTAGAAGCTCTTTTCTTTGTGAAGATGCCATTGGCAAGCTATGTAACGATTTATTGGTATAATTACAAGGAATGATTGAGAATGCGGAAAAGATAAATCGAATAAATGAAAGAGAGTGGAATGAAAATTATGTTAAAAACTACAGTATTCGAAGAACTAAAACGTGCGATGAAAGAAAAAGACGTGCTCTCAAAAGGGGTAATGACGCTTTTAAAATCAGCACTAGATACAGCTGAAAAGGAAAAAGGTTCAAGCCTAACACCAGAAGAAGAAATTGCTATTGTAAATCGTGAAATTAAACAGACAAATCAAGCATTAGAAGGCGCTCAGAATGCGAAACGTGATGACCTAATAGAGAAAGAAGAAGCGAAATTAGTGTTATTAAAAAATTTTTTACCGAAGCAATTAAGTGAAGAAGAGATTGTTGCGCTCCTAACAGAAGCAGGCGTTACAAAAGGGATGAACATGGGTGACGCAATGAAAATCGCAAAACCGTTACTTGCTGGTAAAGCAGACGGTTCGATCATGTCTAAAGTAGTAAAAAGTATAATTTAATTACACAAGCGGCCTTTCGGTTTCCGGGTTGCTCTGGACTGTTCGTCTGCTATACCTTTACAGATAAAATGAAAAAGCGGGGAAAGTGACCATATCACTTTCCCCGCTTTTCTTTCCAGTAATCCAATGGCTGACGTTTGCCCTTCGCTCCCCTGCAACCTCTAGAGTCCTTATGCTAATAGTTTTGGGAATGAATGAAAAGATATCAGTTTATATTGAATGTAAGCTGCCGAAAATACAATTTCAGCAGCTCTTTTACTTCTACAAGAATGTAACCCTAAAAATCTCTCTCAGACATTCTATTTCTGCTAGGAGACAGTATTTTGAAAAAAAGATATGATAGATTCAAATAGAAAAAGTTCTGGAGGCAAAAAAATGCCAGTATACAACAAACTAGTCCGAGACTTAATACCACAAGTCATTGAAAAATCCGGAAGCAAGTTCACCACTCGCATTCTAGATTCATCTGAACACCTAACTGAGATCAAAAATAAATTATCTGAAGAAGTAAAAGAATTCCAAGAAACAATGAACCGACAAGATGCACTTGAAGAACTAGCTGATATCTTGGAACTAATCCATGCTGCCCTCCCTATCCATGAGGCAACATTTGAAGAACTAGAAAAAATCCGATTAGCCAAGAAACAAAAACGCGGCGGATTTATGGAAGGGATTTATTTGATAAAGGTTGATGAATAAAAGCTCAGACTTTTTGATTTTTAATGAATCAGAAGCAGTTGATTCCTTCCCTAATTGAATTAAGAACCAAATAAAGGTTAGAATTTTATTTATCCTGCCTTTGATTGATCATTATTTTCTTTCTAACTCACAATAGGTTCTTAATAGTCTAATAGGAAACAAATATAAAGAAAGACAGTCAGCTGGATATGTTTCTTTCTTCGTATTATTATTTACTAGATTAACTCTCTTTCTTTCGTTTATCATCTAGTCCAATCCAAAATACCCACCCGTTTTGAGAACGTCCAGAACAAAGTTCTGCTGGAGTGCTAGGACTATTGAATTCCACATCATCTATTAACTTAGCTGTATTCTCATCAATTTTGATTGCCTTGCCCGATTCTATCAATTGATTATATCTTCTAAATGAACGTTGATAAAATGTTCCCCCGTCATTCCATTCTTTTGTGCGTTCTAATGGTGCTTTAATTTCAGAATTCTGTTGCAGTATAAACTTTCCATCTCCCAGACGAATTGATGCTTTATAAGGAGTTCGGGCATTAAATATCTCGACATCATCTGGTTTATCACATCCCATTGAAGGTACCGGATTAAATGAAATCCCAAGGGCTTCCAGTAAAAATTGTATCTGTGTTGCAAATGAATTGAGAGTAGATTGGTTAAAAACATTTACATTCGGGGCTATTGTTCTTAAGTCCTGATTCTCTAAGCTATATTGCGTTTTTGAGAACGCTTGAATAAAATAATACTCTAAATAATCAATACTCAATTTATCAAAACTATTGTTGTCAGTAACAAATAGTATTCCAAACTGCCAAAAGTCTTTCTCACGTAAATGTGATTTAATGCGCTTAATTCCATTCACTGTTTGTCCTACATAGACGCTAGATTCATCTGAATCCGAAAACAAAAAATATACAGCATGATTATTAGCATACTCTAACAATTCAACTTTACCCAATTGACTTTTGGTAAAGTAAAATCCTCGAATTTGACTAGTAGGATCTTGAAATATTCGTAAAGATGATGCGTTATTTGCATCCGGGAAATAAAGCATTAGTGTGCGGTCATTTGTCATAAGTCACTCTCCTTAAAATAAAGGTCTTCTAAAATTTAATATTGCTGTCAACACAAACATACTCCTCTGTTTCTAATTTGTTAAACTATTGAGATTAAGAGTCTCCCGAGTATTTATTAAATCAATTCGAGTAAAACCACCAATTAATTGATCACTTTAGTTAGTAAATAGAGTACGAAAGAGAATTTCAATTGTACATATAATGTTCTACTTATAGATACTTGGGTCGGTTATCAACTCCTTGGAAAAATACTAATTTTTAAAGGCAATCTCATACATATAGATACTATCACAAATCTGACATTAATTTTTTGACACATGTTATGATTAAAATACTTAAAACGTTTAAAGGGGTAGTTGAAAATGTGTTTGGTGAATTTTCATTTTCAGGAGCATCCGGTTTATAAATTAATTGTCGTAGCAAATCGGGATGAGTTTTATGAGCGACCAACAGCTGCAGCTGGATTTTGGAAGGATTATCCCACTATTTTGGCTGGGCGTGATTTGGTGCATATGGGTACGTGGCTTGGTGTGAAGAGAGATGGGCGTTTTGCGGCGTTAACGAATTATCGAGATCCTAATGAAGCAAAGGGTCGTTTTTCACGAGGGGAGATTGTGCGTGATTTTTTAGCTAATGGTGAGGCTCCTGTTGATTTTATTCAAACGCTTGCGAAAAACAAAGGGTATTATGGAGGATATAATGTAGTTGTAGGTGACGGCAGTCAATTATTTCACTACAACAATATATTAGATGAAATGAATGAAATTCGACCTGGCACGCATAGTTTGAGTAATCATACTTTGAATACTCCTTGGCCAAAGGTTGCAAAAGGCAAGAAACAACTAGGTGATTCTGTTCGTTCCTGTCCTGGTGAGGTACAGATTGATTCATTGTTCGATATTATTTCTGACCAGACAATAGCGGAGGATCAACATCTACCCAATACCGGTGTTGGTTTAGAAATGGAGAGATTGCTGTCTCCTCTGTTTATAAAAAGTCCTAACTATGGTACTCGTTCATCGACTGTTTTACTAATAGATAAAGAGCATAATATTACTTTTGTGGAACGAACTTTTCACGAAGGAGTATTCCAAACAGAAAAACGATTTGAATTTAAGATTGGTGACATATAGAATTTCTTTGTATGTTCAAAGTTACCTCGTTTAATAAAAAGGAAAAGAGTTGCCGAAATTGTATTTTCGGCAACTTACTCTCTGACTAAAATAGAATCAATTCTTTCATTAACCAAAACCAAATTACAATGTGCGCGACGGACAAATATTCGCCACAAGATTACCTAAAAGAGAGAGCTGGAGTAAGTGACCTCGTCACTTACTTCAACTCTCTTATTCTCTAGGAAACTATGTAGCAATGAGCAGTCCAAAGCGCCACGGAAACCGTAGTCAACATCTGTTATTCAATTGTAACTACCGTATTCGTTTCAGCTGCTTCTATAATACCTAAAATGACTTTTAGAGAAGAAAGTGCATCATCTCCCGTTACAAGTGGAGTTTGATCAAGTCGAATACATTCAATAAAGGCATCAATCACACCACTATTTGTTTGATTGTTATTTGTTTGGATATTCTCTAGTTGATACTGTACCTTTTCCCCATCTTTTGTAATCACTTCTAATTGATATTGATCACTATGGTAGATTTTCAAAATACCCTTTTCACAATAGATGATAGTGCTGTTATCTTCTTCTCCGTAATACGTCCAAGAGAACGCAGCAGTCCCTAATCGTCCTTTTTTCGTTCTTAAGCTACAGACGATGTTATCGCACACTTCTATCGGTTCGTTGTTTTCATTGACTTTGTCGAGTGCTCCTTGAAAAGCACTTACCTGCTCGATTTCGTCATCTAATAAGTAATGCAATAAGTCCACTTTATGGACTCCTAGATCCCCAGCAACGCCAAGACCAGAACGCTCCTTTTGAAAGAACCATGTGGAGTTTGATTTATTTACACCCCATTGTTCTGGGCCGGAGTGTCCAAATGTTGTTCTAAAAGTTAACACTTTCCCAAGTTCTTCACTTTTTATGATTTCTTTCGCCTTTTGATGCGCGCGAGTAAATCGTTGATTGTGATCTACCATAAATTTTTTCTCGGATTGCTTTTGGGCATCGACTATTTCTTTCGCATGTTCAATCGTCAGGGCGATCGGCTTTTCACATAAAACATGCTTTCCATTTAGTAATGCTTTTGTTGAAAATATATGATGATATTCATTCGAAGAACAATCGCTAATTACTTGTATAGTGGGATCGGTTAGCAATTCATCCACACTTTGCACTACAGTCCCATCGAACAGGCTTGCTAATGCTGCTGCACGTTCAGGATTTCGATCATAAAAAACGATCTCATCCACAAATGGATTCGCTTTATATTCAGGTGCATGGCGCAATTTAGTAATCGATCCACATCCAATAATGCCTACTTTTAACCCCATATGATCCCCCCTACTCTCTCTTTTGGAATACTACTGCAATAATAATGATTAAACCTTTTACAAACCCTTGTAGATATGGGGAAACGTTCATTAAATTCATCATGTTATTCAGAATACCTAGAATAAGCACTCCGAAAAGTGTCCCAATAATCTTGCCACGACCACCCGTCATTCTAGTACCACCTATAATAACGGCAGCAATCGCATCTAGTTCATATTGAACTCCTGAACTCGAGGATGATATAGAGTTTAAGCGGGATGTTTCAATGATCGCTGCAACACTTACTAATAAGCCTGCCAAACTATAGACACCGATTTTAATACGGTCCACACGAATCGCTGAAAGCAATGCTGCTTTTTCATTACTTCCAAGTGCATACACATATCTTCCGAAGCGTGTCTTGTGCATTAACATATAAACCAGTGCGGTCATGACGAAGAAAATAATAACAGGATAATCAAATATCCATAAATCATTATTTGCGATCGCAGTAAATCCTTGCACTTCTCCTGAAACACTTCCACCTTCGGCAATATACAATGCAATGGAACGTGCTGATGCCATCATTCCCAATGTGGCGATAAAGGAGGCAATTCTTCCTTTAGCAACCATTAATCCGTTCAAGAATCCTGCAAAGGAACCTACGACTAATGCTGTGAAAATCCCAACAAGTATACTTCCTGACGCATTTAACGCAAGAACCGTAATAACACCGACTAGTGCAAGCACAGACCCAACCGACAAGTCGATTCCACCTGAAAGCATAACGACTGTCATTCCTAAAGCGACTATACCTATAATAGAAACTTGCATGAGTATATTGAGCTGGTTGTTCATATCTAAAAATCTTGGACTCATTATAGAAGATGCAATAAAAATAATAATGAAAGCTATAATGACGCTATATTCTGACCATAGCCATGTAAGACGACTTTTGGCATTTGACACTTGAGGACGATATTCTTTTACATTAATATTAGCCACTTGTTGCGACCTCCCTTTTCGAGCCAGTTGCATAATGCATAATTTCTTCTTCCGTTGCTTCTTCTCCGTTAAACCTTGCTGTTATTTCTCCTTGGTACATCACATTTATTGTATGACATAGCCTCATTACTTCAGGAGCCTCCGAAGACAATATAATTACCGATTTCCCTTGTTCGGCCAATGCTACAATTTGCTGATAAATCTCTTGCTTTGCCCCAACGTCAATCCCTTGTGTCGGGTTATCAAATATGAGTATATCTGCACCTACTTCAAGCCATTTTGCAATGATTACTTTTTGTTGGTTACCACCACTTAACTTATCGATTGTGATACGAGGGTTGTGTACTTTGATATTCAACAGTTCCTTATAATGTTGAAATTTATCTCGTTCGTCATTATCTTGGATAAAGCCAGATTTCTCAAAGTTTCCTATGGAAGATAAACTCATGTTATGAATCACGCTTAAATCTTTAATAATTGCATTTTCTTTTCGATCCTTTGGAACAAGACCTATTCCTGCCTTTACGGCTTTTCGGGGGTGATCTATTTTTACTAACTGATTATGGATCTTTATCTCACCAGTGTATTTTTTTCGATATCCGAATATGCTTTCAAAAAGCTCTGTCCTACCATCTCCAGCTAGTCCAGTAAAACCTACAATTTCCCCTTTTTTCACCTGAAAATGAATGTCTTTAAACAAACCTTGACTTGTTAAATTGTTCACTTCTAGTAATATTGGGCCAAATGAATGTTCCTGTACAAATCTATTTTGAGAGATAGATTTACCAACCATTAGCTTGGTGATTGTATCTAAGTCTTCCTTTTCTATATCTCCAGACTTAATCATTTCTCCGTCACGTAATACGGTATAACGGTCACATACCTCTTTGATTTCCTTAAGTTTATGGGATATATAAATAATCGAGATGCCCGATTTCTTTAAGTTCTTCATTAATTCAAATAAACGATTTACTTCATGTTCTGCTAAGGAGGTTGTAGGTTCATCCATAATGATAAGCGTGGATTTATGAAGCAGTGCCTTGGATATTTCTATCAGCTGCTTATAGGAAGTAGCTAAATTTCGAACGTATTCTTTCGGGTTGATGTCTACTCCAAGCTTCGATAAGATCTCATGAGTTTGCTGACACATCTCTTCCACTTTTAAAAAGCCTACTTTGTTTCGAAGTTCTGATCCTAAAAACATATTCTCATAGACTTTGAGGTCAGAAACCATGTTTAGTTCTTGATGGATAAAGCTAATCCCTTGTTCTTGAGATACTCTTGGATTAGTCATCCGGACTTCTTGACCGTTTATGTAAATAGTGCCGCTATTCGGTTGATGGACTCCCCCTAAAATATTCATCAAAGTGGATTTTCCGGCACCATTTTCACCTAACAATGCATGAATCTCACCTTTTTCAATCTGAAGAGACACATTCTTTACAACTGATACACCATTAAATGACTTGTTCATGTTCTCCATTTTTATAAAAGGATTTTCAGTCATGGTATTTATCCCTCCTTATATAGGAAAAGAGGAAATACAACAACTGTTTACACAACCATTGTATTTCCTGTTATTCATTTAGAATTTAGATTCCGGATCATAGTACTCATCCACGTTTTCTTTTGTTACTTGAGTAGCTTCTTTTACGACCATCGACTCTTTTGGTTCATTCCCTTTTGCAATATCCGCTGCAATTTTCACTGCATCCTCCACCATCGTTGGAGAGTAAAGGAAAGTAGCTTTCATAAGACCGTCTGCTTTGATATCTTCAAATACCGCTTTACCGCCACCAGCACCAGTTACAAATTGAATGTCCGTACGATTAGCTTCTTTAATAGCTTGTAGTACACCAAGCGCCATTCCATCATCTTGTGTAAATACCGCATCTATTTGCGGATGGGCTTGTAAAATGTTTTGCATCACTTCTAACGATTTTTCAGTAGAGAAGTCACCACTTTGTGAAGCAATAATTTCCATTCCTTCTGCACTTTCCATCGCTTCTTTAAAACCTGATCCGCGTTGTTCTGTAACTGAACTTGGTGGTCCTGAAATTTCCACTACCTTACCTTTTCCATTTAATTTTTCCACAAAGTATTTCCCAGCATTTATGCCGATTCCTTCATTGTCACCTTTAACAACAACTGTAGCCGCATCATTTTCAAGCTCGCGGTCCACAATGACTAAAGGAATTCCAGCATCCTTTATTTTTTGTCCTACTGGAGAAAGTGCCGCAGATTCAATTGGAAGCATAACGATAACGTCCACACCTTGTGCGATCAAATCGTCTACATCGTTTGCTTGTTTGTTTGGATCAGCGGCATTTGTCATCACATATTCAATGCCATCGCTATCTTTAAGAGCTTTTGCTTGCTTTTCCGCACTATCAATTAGTGCTCCCATCCACCCATGTGTTGCTGAAGGTAAAGAAATACCGATTTTTAACGTATCATCTTCTTTTCCATCTGCAGTATTCGTATCATCACTACAAGCTGCCATAATAAAGACTGTTACTAAAGATAAACATAAGATTAGAAATTTCTTCAACACTATTCCCCCTTGAATTTAGTGAACTGCTCCCCTTTTTGTAATCGATTACATCAGCAACTAAGGGCAACGCTCTATTATCAATCCCTTTTAATAACAGAGCGCTGATCTTAGTTGTTTTATCTTCATGTAGATTCTCGAATGACTAATTCATGGTTCAATATGACATTATCCACATCATTTCCTCTGATCTTATCGATTAACATTTCCGCCGCCACCGTACCCATCTTATACATAGGCTGAGCAATCGTTGTGAGCGTAGGGTTTGTCATATTAGAGAAATCGATTTTGTCAAAGCCTATTACCGCAATATCTTTTGGTACATGAAATCCAGATGCATTTATTTCTTTTAGTGCCCCTATCGCCAAAAGGTCCGATACTGCAAATATCGCTGTTGGGCGATCGTGCATAGCCAGTATCTTTTTCATCGCCTGTTGTCCGTGCTCAAAGCCTAGATGTTTTGTATAAAGAATATAATCGTTGTTCAACGCTTTACCATGTTCTTCTAATGCTCTTTGATATCCCATTTCCCTCTGTCTCGAATAAAGAAATTTATCATCCGAATTCATTAGGGCAATTTTTTTATGGCCGATTTGTATCAAATGCTTAACAGCACGATAAGACGCTTCTTCATTATCTATCGTCACATAAG
>Ga0181463_1000367_pt1 | contig 12381 bp, 15 predicted proteins | sample InSIn1gowninarea_FD_119071 | JGI IMG/M metagenome (GOLD analysis project Ga0181463, IMG submission 119071) | Clean room microbial communities from NASA Spacecraft Assembly Facility at Jet Propulsion Laboratory, Pasadena, California, USA -... ... | reverse complement strand
CACTCAAATCAAATGCACAAGCTCTTACCCAATGATGAACTTTCTTCTTCACACCTGTAGCCAACTACACTAATCAAGACTCTGCATGCAATTCCTTACTCAAACCACACTTATCCACCAAGTAAAGAGTAACATATCTATAATTATATCCAGGGTCAATCAACATAGAAATAACTTGATCACAAAGCTTATTGTCCATCTCAATGATTGATGCCTTGTGTTCTACCTGCCTATTTTCCATGACCGCATAAATACGAGGAATGTTTTGCCTTACATCCCCAACAACCTGTGCCTTCTGTGCACTGTATACCTAGGGCCTCCCACTCTGATTCTATGGACAATCTATCTTAAGGTGTTCCTTTCCACATGTCTAACACTCCAATCGACCAGTACCAACACCTCTATGCTACTGCTGGGACTCATGTCTCTGTCTAGCTACATTAAACCTCTTTTGTGGTGCCACATTCTCTTTCTCATCTGCATATTGAGGCCTTGTCCTCTTAGGCTGTCATTTACCTTTACCTTTTTCCTTTCCCTTCCATCCTTACTGAGATTCATCCTTACACTTTGATTATTCATAGCAATGCTTTAGTTTCCCAATAACTTCCTCAAGTGACTGAGTTTCATTGTACTCAATCAAATCTATAAATTCTAATGGAAAACCACTGACAAATAGTTTAACTTTGGCCTTCTCATCAATTAGATACAATACATACCTCAATAGCTCCAGAAACTTGGTCGTGTACTCTTCATTTGTCATTGATCCCATCTTTAACTCATAGAATTCTTTGACCTTATTGTTGTAGTACCTTTCTAACAAGTACTTCTTCCTGAAAATCTGTTGAGAACACAACAAGATGATGGAGCTTAGTGGAAAGAAGTCGCCTTCACTAAGTGGGCCTGCAGGCTATTTTTGGCGCAAAGTCTATTTTTAGACATATGGATCATGGTCTATGAGTTGCAGGATGCTATTTGTGGATGATTGGTCATGTTGGTAAAAATAGATGGACTTCTATTTTTAGACATATGGGCGGAGTCTATTTTTAGACTGCCAGGCTAAAAATAGAACAGTTGAATATTATTAGCTCATAATAATATTTGGACTATAAACATTATCTTATCCTCTTGGAGCACTTCAGTTTGAGCTACAGATGTGGCACATGCAGCTGTCAGAAGGAAATACACTTTTCTTGTGGGTCAATTGAGCTATTGCATGATGGACTTCAGTTAGAACTCATGTGGTTGAGTTTGGTGGAGTTGATTGAGGAGTTGATGGAGTTGTGCTCAATTTGACTTGGTTGAACTAGTTGTATTTAATTTAACTACAAATACACTAGTGATGAGTGATGTGACTCATAAAGCAACTGAAGAATACATCAATTAACTCAATGCATGGACAATTCAGTGGAGACAGGTGTTAGAGGTTGAGATTGCTATCAGTTGTGACTATAGTTGTGCATGAGATTTGCACAATCAATGGATTGAGTATTGCCAATGAGGATTGCGTGGTTCAGCCAAGAAAAATACGAGTTTGAATCAGCCATTTTCATCTATTCTCATGCAGGATTGCGCAGTGGAGGCAGGCAAGCAGTGGAGGAGATTTGAACCTGTGATTGATTTAGATCTGAGCTAGTTTTGTGTGTAACAGGTGGAGATAGTACTGAGTACTTGTGAGGAGTATTGTACTATGTATTGTTACATGTTCTCAATCATTATAATATACAGATAGTGTGGGGTTTTTAGCTGTATGCTTCCCTGGGTTACAGACTGTGTTGATATGTGTTATTGATGTGTTTCAATGTGCGCATGCGAATGTTTTGATTCTGCAAATTGATGATCAACGTAGAGGAGGTTATGTATTATGCATGCATTCCACAAATAGTGTATAATCAAGATAATCTCTGTGAATAAGTGTCATATTATTCAAAATTTCTACAAAATCCTCTTGAACTCCCGTCAACTCAAATCATCTGTTCTGATGTCCTTGAATCACTTAACATATTCCCACCAAATGTATACTTTACATTTCAAGCTGAAGATCATTACTCTGGCCTTCAAGTTATCTTTGTAATCATGCAACTCAAATAATTTATTCATCCCAAGTATCCAAGCCTCTGCATCTTCCAACTTCTTCACATCTCCATCAAAATTAAGCACGTTCACTTTCTAAAACTCATATGGTAAGTATCCCCTATCATTCATCCTCTAAGGATGATAACGATGACGATCATGATGTCTATTAGAACTAGAACTAGAATAGTACCTGTGCTCATCACCCCTCCTATTCGGAGTGTCCAACAACCTGCCATCTCTCACTGTGTCAGATCTATCTAATCTGTGTCTACCAAGGGACCTACTGCCATATGTCCCATTAGTTCTATCCTCATGTCCATGGCTTATCCGAAGTGGCCCTTGCCATTGTAAGTCCAACAAACTCTAAAGGAGTATAACATTAAACTTTGCTTGTTTCTCTTGTGCCTATATGATCCTATCATTATCTGCCTTACAACTCCTTATTTATTCTTTTAAGCTTCTCAATGTGTCTGTCAAATTAGAAGAGTGCCCCACACTATATTTCCCATCTGATTCATAAGGAGATTCTATGTAGTCTACCACCTTGCTAGCCATTTGGTCTCTTTCTTGCAATGCATAATATGTTAGTTGTAACACCCTCCTCCCACATCCACCTAAGAAACCGACCAGCTAGGGTAACACATGCAACAAGAGGCCACTATGATATGATTCGACCCCCTAAGTCACCTTAAGGAAGTGGAACCGACAGAAACACACCATACAAACATTCAACATTATCAACATAACCCTCAAAAGACAAGTCAACCACTCAGAAAACCTGTCCCTGGGTCCCACTATTGTTTTAGGTCTCTTGGGCCATAGTTGCTCTCATGACATGGGAAAGGGAGTGACCAACAACCTAAAGTTGCTCTCACAGGCCTGCCTGCCAGCGATTGTGGACCAATATTGTCAGTGTTGTGCCAGTGACTCGGGGGTTTGAGCCACTTTTTCAAGCCCAGATCCTAGGTCACTGCCCATAACTGATCCATCTCTTCAAATGAGTAAAGTAACATGAAAATGATAGTACTAAAGAAAATACTTGTTCAAGACCTTGACTGGATCCCTACTAGCCATTACAAACATTTCGTCAAACATATAGTCGACATGTAATCTACATGTGTAAATAACAGAGTTAAGAGTAGGGATCTCATACTTATATGAGAATTGCTATGACATTGTTTCCTCATGCCATTTGCTACATTGTCACCTATTAGGTTGTAAATACATTATCCATTAACATACAAGTAAAAACATGCTGAGAGCCATACATAATTGTTGTCATAAAATGTGCATATAACCAACATAATAGGAACATAAATACAATAAACATGACCTTCATCAAATCCATAAATACATCAGTACCTTTACACATGGAACCAAGGAAAGGATTTCTCATTAGTGAATGCAATGAATCGACCAGAGATGGGACTACCACGTTCCATCCGACCACAGAATGGCTGAGCCAAATCTCTCTCCAGCCATTCACCCCCATGCCATATTCCAAGCATGAATGTGGGATCTCATAGAAAACATCAATCAAACTCATCCAGGGCTTCCAGAGGCCATCCACATTAACCTATCAAATAGTGATTCCACCTCACGATCGGACATCTCGAAAACCATCATCAGATTGGTCTCCATCCAATCCTTCCAAAGCTTCCAAAGCATTTTCCCAACCTAGGCTTCCAGAACTAGTAACTCAACCCACAACTTATACAGGGCTTCCAGAGCGTTTTTCCAACCAACGCTTCCAGGACTAGTAACTCAACCCTACAAGGGTTTCCAATGCGTTTGTCCAACCAAGGCTTCTAGGACTAGTAATTAAACCCAAGCTGTTACAGGGCTTCCATAATGTTTGTTCAACCAGGGCTTCCAAGGCTAATAACTTAACCCAAGATAAGGAAACATGAGAACCAACCAAAACAAAACAATGAAAGTAAACCCACAATCACCATGGCTATCCAGGAAATGGAAAGGCTAGGCAATCCATTGTCAATATAGACAATCCTCCATGTCAATGATAGATCACATCTAAGAATCCACATGCATATGCCATGCATACCAAAACTAGTGAAGGAATCACACATGCAACTCGGTACCTGCAAGAAAATATGATGTAGCTTCTTTTGTCAATGCCTTCTTGTGCTTTCCTGCTCTTCCTTTTCCTTCTTGCTCCAAAAATCCAAGTATGCCACACCCTCCAAGAGTGCTCCAAGAAAACTCTAAGTATCCAAGAGTATGAAAGAGATCTCCAACACTGAACTAACAAAAGGTTACCAACTTATCCTCAAAAGCCTTTTTATGAATGAGGCCTCCATTTTATTCATTTTTCATTATTTTCCTTCATTTTCCTTCTCACATGCAACCTATGACCTTTCACCTCCCTTTTCTCCTATTTTCCATTATTTTCATAAATAAATGTGCCAAAATGATTTTTAATGCCTTAGCCATTGCCTTTGCCAATTTCCTAAGCCATAAAAAACCAAATGAACACCCCCTAGGATGTATTTCCAAACATGCATTTTGGAATAAGTGTCCCAAACATATGTGATTATTGTTTTCAACATTTATCACATGGCATTTTCACGAGGGTTGTTACATCAGCTAAACCAAATCACAATAAGTCAATGTACCTTGGCATAATTCGGGGAGGATACCTTGTCTGCAAGATAAAAGATCAACGTAATAAATGTATAACACAAACATAATAACAATAGACATATAACAAGTAAGTGCATCAACGCGAAAACATCATTCTAGCTAGGGTCTAGTTATCAATGCAAGTCCATATCAACAATGCATGTTATGACCTCATGCATGACAACGACCATTTCTCCATTATACACATTGCCACATGCAACGATCAACATGCATATCCAACGCCTAATCAACAACACATACACATAAATGCATGTAGTTGAGCATAAGCGATCAATACTTGTAATCAACCTACAAGACTGATACATGTAATCAAAACATTCAAGAATGCACCTGATATACAAGGATGTAGTCAAGCGACATATAATCAACATATAAGTGACATATAATCATATGAAACCACTTGTATACTCACGAGAATGCATTCCACAAAATCAATCATCAAGTTCCTCATGACAACCTTACTACCATCATGATCAACATCAACCAAATGAAACAAGCACGTGTAATGCAAGTGTAAGAGACACACATGCAACTGAAATGCATGCATGACAAAAAAAACACTGCCCATTTAGTCTGAGGGGTGAACCACACTGTGGTACCACTCTATAACACCCTCCTCACACATCTACCCAAGTAACCAACCAACCAAGGTAAACATGCGACTAGAGGCTATTATGATTGGATTCGACCTCCTATGTGACCTTAAGGAAGTGGAATCATGGAACACATCAACCAACCTATCCACATCAACAAAAAAACCCATAGGAGATATGTCAGCCACTAAGACATCTTATCCCTAGGCCCCACTGATGTTTTGAATATCTTAAGCTTTAGCTGCTCTCATGATATAGGCATGGGAGCGTCTAGAAACCTAGAGTCACTCTCACAGGTTTGCTTGCCAGCATCCAGAGACCCAATTTGCCAGTTCTGTTCTAACGTCCTTGGGATTTGAGCCACTTTTTCACACCTAAAACCCAGGTCATTGCACATAATGGAATGATAACATTAGCCAAAGAACATGGAAACAATGATGCAAAATCAATAAGTTGATCAAGACCTTAATCCGACCCCTACTATCCATGACAGGAATTTCGTCAAACATTGTTGAAATGTGGCAACAAGAATATTCCAATTTAATTTGCCCTTGAATTAAATTGTGAATCAAAATCGAATTTAGTCTCATCAGCTGCTTGGAAATAATTAATTAATTCATTATGGATTAATTAGTTGGAGAAATTTAAGTTAGAAGTCTTTCTGAAGTCATGCAACAGTTATCCCTTAAATTAAGGAGATTATCCCTTAATTAAGGAGATAAGATTGAGTTATATTTGAGTTGTAATTAGTTAACTCAGTTTACTGAGTTAAGTCTAGTTAAATTAGTTCCAAACTATTTGAGGAACTAATAGAGAGTTAACAGTCAGTTGATGCATGCATGCACTCAACTAGTGTACTCCAAATAACTGAAGATTCCCTCATCAGAAACTCATGCATGTCTATTCTGAGAAAGACCCAGTTGAGCTAAATGTCAAGGAAATTGTACTATCAGTTGCAAGTGTTTTCTTATAAAGGAAACTCATGCATGCAGTCAAGGTAAGGTTCCTTGAGGATTGCGCAGTTCTGATAGGGTGTGAGATCAGTGTTCCACTTGGTTGAGAGTTTTCCACTTGGTAACAGGAGGACCACCCAGGAGAAACAACGCAAGGAAATAGGAGCTTGGAGGGGAGAGAGGAAGGCTTGTGAGAAGCTTTGATTTCCTGTGAGCATCCAGGAGGATTGTACTAAGAGCTGGCTAGCTGTGAGAGCTAAGGCTTTGTATAATTCTTATGTATTTCCACCTTGTATGATAATACAGCTAGTGGGGTTTTTAGCTGAGGATTTCCCCAAAGTATTTTCACATGTCTTGGATGATTGATTCTTCTTCTTCTGGTTATATGTGTTCAACTCGATCTTGCTCAATCTTTAAGCTTTCACAAATTCATAGTAGAAGTAGGTTATAGTATTTTTCTTTGGTTATATTGCATTAACGGGTTAACTTACAGTCAGATTTTCTACATAGGTCTCAGAGCGAGATTTGTAGATAATTTGCAGAATTTCTACAAACATATCATCAACATGTAACCTATAGGTGTAAACAACAAAATTAAGTGTATGGATCTCATACTTATCTAAGAATCGTTATGAACCATTATTCTCTCATGCCATTTTTTGCATTACCATATATTAGGCCATAGATACATTATCCATTCATTTACAGGCAAAAACATGATGAGAGCCATACATAGATGTTGTCATAAAACATACATATAACCAACATAATAACAACAAAAATACCCATGAAAGTACATCCATATAAACCACATATAATCCATCAAAATGCTCATAGAAATTAAAGGATAAATGACCTTTCATTAATGATGCAAAAACCAAACTCGGAATGGGACTTCCACGTTCCACCTAACCATAAAATGGATGAGCCAAATCTCTTTTCATCCATTCATCCATATGCCATATTCCAAGCATGAATGTGGAACTCAAACCAAAGAACCAACGAGGGCATACCACAGTTAAACCACCTCACCCTCATTAATAGAAACCAAGCTTTACCGTAATCCATCCCGGATCACTAGGCCAACACAATGAACACATCATAACAGGATTTACCATGATCTCCACCCAATCACTAGGCCAAATAACCATGGATGCCACTGGATTTCTCCACCTACATCGTGAGGAATTTTCCTACCTCCTAGTCTCTCAGGCTTTACTGTAATTCAAACCTGGATCACTAGGCCCTAAATCAAGACCCACTCTCCAGGCTTTACCACATATCCGAAATCCAGGATTACTAGACCCAACAGAGAGAAAACCACCTCTTTGATTTATCGTATATCCTGCCATTTAATGGTAAGGATTCCTAGGCCCTGTTGGGATGGGGTCCCATGGGTCAGTTTTGGGGCAAGAGCCTAATGTTTTGATGTAAAAAGATGTAAAGTCTCCACAAATTTGGATGCGGAGTGCAAAGTTAGTTAAGAGTCAAAAAGGGTTTTTACCCTCATTCATGTAAACTTGAGTCGGTTTTTGAAGATTGTATAAATAGGTGTGTCTTAGAAAGTCTAAGGCAGATAGGAGGATATAGAAGTCTTTTGTCTACGGTTACGATAGAACGAGTCTAGAGAGTTAGCGCAAGAAAGTAAGAGGAACGGCTCTGCAGCTGAGTGCGCAGAGGCCTAGAGTAGTGTCCGCAGCTGAGTGCGTGGAACCTTGCAGCTGAGTGCGTAGGGAAGTGTTGAGTTTGTAAACCTATACTGAAGATCAATAAAGAAGACTGTTGCAGAAATTCCTATGTTTTATCTCTTTACTTATGTTATGTATGATTGCGATATATGTTGTGATGGAATGATGTATTTATAAAATAATGATGTATTGATGCATGAATTTACTTGACACGTCTTATTATCTGAATGTAATTAATGTTAAGTGATTACACGAAGATCATAACACTTTTTGTTAGAGTTATCGAACACTTAGGTAGATCTAAGTAAATACTAATGTAAGGGTAATCTATGGTGCACGTAAGGAGCTAATTTTCCTGTTCACGGTTTGTAAAAGCTAGTCCTAGACCTTCGTGGAGGTCTAGAGGTTGATTGAGGGAAGTTACAATGCTAAGCCGTAAGGGCTTAGAGATCTGCGCGAAGGTAGACCTAGGCCATAGAAAGACATCACATTGATATTTGGATGTGGAAACTTGGTTCCAACATCCCCCCATACTGCTTTGGGTGAGACTTCAGTCCATGCTACGCGGATTGATACCAAAAGGGCGAGTAGTGTAGGGTTTTGTTTGGCGCAACTAACTCTGAACCTGGGTCAGGACGAACTAAGCCAACAAATGGTTCCGTTGCCGGGATCGGGATCTGCATAAAGAGATGTGTGATGTTGCATCACTAGAATATGAACAAGAAGGAAATTGAGAAGTGGTTGGATAGAAAAATCCACGAATTTGCGGCACAGGAAAATAGGAATTTGTGCATGATAAAAGAAGAGTGGTTGTACAGATATTTGTACAGAGAAATACACAAAATTTTCATTGCACCTTCCTGACTGAACTATACGAGTGGATAGATAAATTGGTAGATGACCAAGGAAGGTGGAGGCTTGACGGCCCAATAGTGTTGACTCTAGAGCTAGTGCGGAGGTTGGAAGCCTCTGAAGATAAGATCGTGCACGTTGTTGACCATTGGCTTGATCGGGTTATAGGAGGATTTGTTATAGAGTTCGCGGTTGACACCTCAGTCAGTTACAGCGAAGTAGAGTGATGCTTCTTCAAGGGAACACAAGGTAAGTATTTGAGGTCTTTGAATACTCGGATTAAGATTCTCTTGTGTGAAAAATGGGTTATGCCATTGTCTTGATGTTTGGATCTACGTGAAGTGGATGGAGCTTTAGAAACCATGAAAAAGTTGGCCCTGAATATAGCTGTTGATTGGACCTCCTTCAAGTGACAATGAAGGAGCGGTGTGGGCCTCGCCACAAAGCATTATCTAGTTGATAAGGCAGGGTTTTCCAAGAATACATCATCCATCCATGCCACCTCCACCTTCACCTCCACAACCTACACCTTCACCCACTCCACCACCACCACCTCTGCTGTTCGACATGTCGAATACCATGAAGTTGCCAGTTTTCAAGGGCTTAGGAAGTGAGGATTCATATCAGTTTTGGTTTGTTGCGAAGGCTACGTGGACAACACAACAGATTACAGATGATAATATAAAGAAGGTGCAGTTGGTTACCGCCCTATAGGATTGCGCGTTGACATGGTATGTTAAATACTGCACCGAGAATCTGTTGGCGTCATTAGCAGATACTGAGACCGCTTTGAACAAAGAATTTAGTAAGCCTAAGTCTAACTCGCAAATAGTAATTGGATTTAAGGAAATCACGACGAGGGTTGGTGAAATTCCCTGGGAGCTAGATCAAAGACCGAAGTTCATGATCCACGAAGCTAATATGCATCTCACAGATAGTTAGCACCACGAGTGGTTTATAGCCTCTCTCCTACCCCACCTAAGGATTTCTTTATCATAGAAAAAGATAGGAACTCAGGCTAAAGCTATGGAAATCATGATGATATTGCATGAAACACCTATTCAGGACGCATCTTTCGGAGTCCAACAAATTCACTCGTAGTTGCAGAACCTCTGTTTGGAATTGTAGAGCTTGAAAAAAGAAAAGGAGGCTAGGACAAAGGTGTGCAAAGAAGTCAGGTGCCTCAAGTGTAAGAGCCAGGGGCATGATAAGGATCATTTCCCTGTCTTCGTGAATTATATCACCGGGGGGGGGGGGGGGGTGATGCCCCTGAAGCAAGAAGCTCCAAAAGGACCAAGTATGGGACACGCGCTATGGTGTGTTATTTGTCAGGTGCCTGGAAAACATGTAACAGATAACTGTCATTTGCTGCAAAATTTGTGCAGACACCACAAAAATTGTTCTACAATTTCTACAAATTCGTGGGCCACGATGAGTGCCACTTCCGTATCTATGAACTAATGATGGAGAGGACACCTATGTATCAAATGTAAGCAGAAACTCGGCCTCTAGATTAAGGCACTAGGGGAGCACACGAAGGATATTAGCGGTGCAGACGAGGCTGAGGAGGAGGAGGACTTGGTAGAGGTCGGAGATAGGTGATTCACTATAATTGCGGAACATCAAGGCTCTATGCACAAGAGTGTATGAGTTAGACACGCTCGGCATGTCAATATTGCACTCAGTTTGACCACACAATAGAAGAATGCCCTGTGTTGATAGCCATGATGTAGGAGAAGAAGGCACAACCTTAACATCCTACCTAGAACTTGTAGATGATGAGGACTAAGCTTTGCGAGGAAGATCCAAATGTGAATATCGTGTTTAGAAGTGGAATAACGACTGGTGATGATAAAGGAAAACAACTAGAGGAAAGTAGGTGGGTCTGCAAGGCCCCAGAAAAGGAGACTGGTTTTGATCTAGAGCGCGTGAAGGAAACATTTATGGAGGCAAAGAAAAGATTCGTTGAGGCCTCTACCTCAAGAAGATAGGACAAACTGCCAGAAACCGACATGCCTATAGAGGGTGACCCCTATGTTCTTACTACCTTCTTGGAGACTTGTACGAAACTGCTGCACGATAGCAAGGTTGTGAAAGGGCTACAAGAATTGATAAATAAGTGTGCTGGTAAGGAAAATGCTCTTGAGGGACACCACATAGTCCACAAGATTGGTAAACATAAGGCACAAATAGGGTGTGAGATGAGGCTCACTGCACAAATAGGGGACTATGAGATGGACGACGTTATTCTGGATCTAGGGTCTCATGCGAACGTTTTGCCTAAATAGACATGGGAGAGAATGGGGAGACCTGCGCTAAAGTGGTCTTTAATTTAGTTGAGGATGGAGAACCAACAGAAGATTATCCCTATGGGACGTCTGCACGGAGTTACCATAGATATAGAAGGTGTGAGCATGCTGGCTGATTTTGAAGTGATAGAAATTGTTGATGACATCAATCCATACCCCGCACTCATTAGAATTGACTGGGCTATTGATACGAAAGGGGTAATCAACTTGAAGAAGCCGACAATGTCGTTCAAAAGGAAATCACTCCGCGTTGTAGTACCATTGGACCCTGCAGAAGGACCATGTGATATTGAACTGGTCCCTGACTATGAGGAAAGTGATGATTATTTGGATCAAATCTATAAACTTACAACGTGAGACTAAGATTGGGTTAATCCAACAGCTGATGGACGGATTTCATGGTACCGCGAAAGCTCCTGCACCTCATACTCAGATGAAGAATTGGAGCATTGGCATAATAGGCTGAATGAAGTATCTATGCTGTGCTGCAATATGATGACTAAATCATTGCGCTGTGTTATCGGAGGTAAGAAATCTACCTTATTACGATGGCTTAACCGATGTAGATAAGTTTTTGGATGCTTTTGAAAAGAGAAGTCCTAGAGGATCTGTTGACACCTAATCATCAGGATTGGGTGAATAAATACAATTGATGTAAATAAATAATAAGAAATATGAACAATCATCGGGAGATGAAATGAACAACCTCCCTCATGTATATAATAAAGACCTAACTAAAGAATAACATGAATTAATTTGTGGAGTTACTACCTGGCCTGACATGGTATCAGAGCCAACTCTCGAAATTAGTTTATTTTTGTGTAACTCCTTGTGTCTGAGTGTCAGTTTTCTACCTATATTTTGCCTGGTTGCCTGAAGCTTTCCCTAGGCATCATCATATACGTTTTGATATTGTCTGCACCCTCTATCAAAAGACCTGCTGCAAACACTGTCTCACTCCGTCAGTGTCATAGACATTTTATATTCTCTGGTCCGACCTGCAACAACAAGCACTACTTTGACTACGCTAGCACAACAATCTCAGCTAGCATATGCTTGCATCGATTAACAATCTTTGAAGAGATTGTAGTCATACACGTTTGCACAGAGATTCAATATTGTTCAAGATAGTAGGGGTCGGATTAAGGTCTTGATCAACTTATTGATTTTGCATCATTGTTTCCATGTTCTTTGGCTAATGTTATCATTCCATTATGTGCAATGACCTGGGTTTTAGGTGTGAAAAAGTGGC
>Ga0181463_1000366_pt1 | contig 12390 bp, 5 predicted proteins | sample InSIn1gowninarea_FD_119071 | JGI IMG/M metagenome (GOLD analysis project Ga0181463, IMG submission 119071) | Clean room microbial communities from NASA Spacecraft Assembly Facility at Jet Propulsion Laboratory, Pasadena, California, USA -... ... | reverse complement strand
TATTCAAATATTTATGAAAAGTTTAAATATTTTTATGGCACAACCATAATTAACACAGCTGAATGAAGGGTTTGATTGTTGTTTGGTGTTACTACTGTTATTTTTATGTCATTACGATTTTCGTAGGATGTAGTGAATGGTGAGACAAAACTGATTTGCATAAATATGCGTAAAAATCTACTGCGGAAATTAATGAGATGAATAACCTCCTGTCTAAACGACTGTACGACAGTGTCTGTGGATTGCTCATTTCGACAAAAATTGTGAAATGATTGTCATCATCATAATCCTGATTTCTCAGTGATGTGATTTTTTTTATCGCTTTTATTTATCACAGTGAACTTTTTGAAAGTAAAAATTACTTTTATGTGGCTCATATTTAAATTCTAAAATTTGTGGGTTTTGTGTTGAAAAAAGTGGATTGCAAACATGAAATACTTCACATGCTGGTTTACGCAATTATTTTGTGGTTTTGATCCTTAATCAATTAAATAAGGCAAGCTTTGAGTTAGTAAATAATTACGAGAATATTTTTATTTGTTGTTGAATTTGTGGAAAGTGATGAGAATGAACAGCTCATAACATAATTGTATTATGTATGCTTGAGTGATTTTTGAGAGTTTTCTCTGCATGTTATACTGGAGTGAGGTTGAGGTTTCACCTTCACCCAAGGATCATAAATCACAACAAGCCATGGATAACGGAAACGGAATATCCTATTAAGTTGTGAGTAATATGTACATAACGTCATATTGTATTGAGACATGAAGAGAGCAATGGTGTTGGGTGAAAGCAAAAAGTGGGAAACCCCATTGTTTTATTATTATTTGCATTTATACAACATAGATATAAATGGACAACGAAGTGAAGCCTTAATACAATAGCACAGATGTAAATAATATCAACTGTTATGTAGGTATTAGTATTCATAATTTAATTAATTCAGGCAATAAACAGTTTTACCGTTTCCTCAATTCAGTGGCAGCTCATTGTACATATATCGTCCCTCAGACTAAATAAAATAAATAAAGTAAATAGTTGGCACTTTGTATAAAACCTTGGTGGGCGTTTCATAATGATTGGTGTTTTCGTTTTCAGGAAATGATCAAAATTGAAATCATCTACTTCAGTCACAACTAATCCCAACGTCAATCCTTCAGAAATGGGAAACAATAATTCAAGCTATGGAAATGGCCATCATGTAAACGGTAGCAAATCCCGTCATTTGCATCATGACTACCACCAACGCAGGGGTCATGGCAAGTGGGGTGCCTCAAACAGTGATCTTGGGGAATCCTCGGGTGGGGGTAACCGAATGAAAAAAGGTTATTTGCCAACCCGTGGCTATCATGGTCACAACAGACTTCCATCCCCACACAAAGTTTTACCCTCAGTAAATCCAACAAGTGCTGCCAAATTACTTAAACCGACATCCAATGGAGCTATTCTTCACCAAGGTGGTACAATATCTGGGAGAAAGCTTCTTAGTGAGCTGGATCCCCATAGTCCAGAAGCTGAAGACTTGCGTCGTGCAATGAGAAAGCGGAGCACAGCATCATGCCCAGGTAATGGGGACATGTTAAATCCAGCTTCCGGAAGATCAACTCCCAATCTTTCCGTGATGGATTATAATATGGGCTTGATGATGGAGCGAAACGGCCCCAGACGTGCATCCTCAAAAGGTGGTAGCAGTAATCGCGATTACGATAGCGAACCTGATTTACGAGAGATGGACGAAAATCATCATCATCATAATCATAATCATAATGACCACAGAGACGATAGCTCACCCCAACGCTCAATTTCCCCAGTTCCTAATAGTTTTACATTAATCCAAGAAAGTCCTGCAAAGAAACAAATCAGGACGAAAAAGAAAGGGAAAGCACCGCCACCACCTACATCCCCAGGTGAACAGTATTTAAGGGTAGGTGGAGGTGGTATGGGAGAAATGTCATGTTGTGCCCAATATTCCCCTCAGCTATTAACACCATCAGGTGAAAGTAAAAAGGGATCGCGGCTATTCAAAACAAAAGCAGAGTCAAGACTTGCTGCTGCAGCTAATGGACCTAGATCCCCAGAAATATGCAGCAGCGACCTAGAAATGAGTCGTGGAGGTGTGATGCGAGCAAGCATGGACGCAAACAGGTTTTATCGAGGTGAGAGGGACAGGAGCTCAGTTCACTCTGTGGAAGCCGGTCTTTCTACCAAAAAATCGTCAGTAGATCACAACCTGCACCTTGTGCACCTGTCAAATAGGAAGCATTCAGAGGGTGTGGGTGCACCAAGAAAAGGATCGTTAGGTTTAACAACGGCATCAGGAGGAATGATGATGAGTAGTAATAGTGCTACAGGTTTGTCAAGCAGAAACAATCCGGAAGTGAAGGGTAGCAGCAGCAACAAACCTCCACTGGCTCGTGACCATTCTTCCGCTTCTTCCTCTACACCCCAAAGTAGCAACAAAACGAGAACAAATGGTGGTGGTGTTGATGGGGGTTGTGGTAACCGACCCTCAACGTCTAGTACTAATCTTAATGGTAGCAGTAATATCATCAGTTTGATCAATCAGTCAGGAATAGCAACGAAAGATGAACATGTGCCAAAATCTCACCGTGTTTCATCAACAACAAACCTCTTACCTCATATTACATCCTACGGCCAGTCTTCTTCAAGTAGCAACAATGCTAGTAGTGATCTTGGTAAACCATCCGTGAACCAGAAAGCGAACATAAGCAAAGCTGGTTTCATTTCACAAACCAAAACGACAGCATCATATAACAACAATGCTGGTAAACCAAAGATAACAAATCCAAAAGTCGATGGCTCTACGGGTAATAATAATAATCATGTTCAACATGGTCGACGAAAAACCACCAACGCTCCAACTGCGCCCAACTCCTCCGCAAATAATGACATTGCGGCAAGTAACAATGGGGAATCCAATGGAAAAACAAAATTCTATTTTGGTATGGATGCGCAACCATCCCCAAACACAATTACAAATGGTAACAACAGTTCTAAGCAGCAATCTGATTCGGATAATAATAACAACAAAGAATGTCGATCGGCCAAGCCAATAATGAAACCACATGAAAAGATTAGAGAAAATATGCTCAAAAACGGCAGCAATAGTAATTCCACCAATATCAATCATGGTAATCATCATGAGAAAGTAAGCTCAACAAATTCGTCTGAATTACTTCAAATTAAACAGGATTCAGGCTCATTTGACACAAGTGAAAGAGCAGCCGGAGATGGGCTGCAGCAGACCAGGGAGTCTTCAAGTGAACTCAGCAGTTCAGATTTGGACATTCCCCTGAACATTCGTCCAACGTTACCAGCCAAAAAGCTCGGATTGCCCCGGTTTTCACCCACAGCCGCATGGAGAGCCCTTGATTCCCCCTCAAGAGTTTCCGTATCTGGTCGTAGTTACAGTTCTGAAGAGGGTTATGGTCATGACCGTATCCAACGGTATATGCGCCAAATTCCACCATCCCGAGCAAATAATCACGAGCGTTCAGCGGGAGACTCTGGGATTTCAGCTGGAGACGCTGGTAGTCCAGCAAATCCTGAACTTATTGGTGACGCATCTGCAGGGACCCCGTCTAATGGGAATCCCGCTCCACCAGTGATGAATAACGGTGTTAGTAGTGGGGGTGGGGGAAGGCAATACAAATTGAGGGACCGATCTGCGTCAGCAGTGAAACACAGTGGGGCAGCCCGGGACTCTGATGGAAATAAATGTTGGACTCCCGAACAGGATTTGGATGAAAGTAGCAGTTCTGAGTTTGAGGATCAACAAATGAGTCCTCCTCACCAAATGCCTCATCCATTACACCATTCAAACTCAAATGTTGCGACGAGAGTGCTTCCGGCATGTTTGGGTACACCACCGAAACTGACAACGAGAAACAACTTGTTTGAAAGGGGACGTAATTCAGCATTAGGGATGGTCAGTGACTCTGATCAATATCATTGTGATAGACCTGGAAATTTGTATGTGCGATCAAGGAAGGCAATGGTAACTAACGGTGCTGTTGGGCAACAAACCCATGAAGAAATAATAAAAAAGAACCAGACGGGTAATGGTGTAGTTGGTGCGGTAAGATACCACCGTAATCTTCGTAGTCAACCGTGGAAGCAAACCAATCAACTGCGTCAAACAAATAATGGTGACAACAATAATGGAAGCCGAGAATTTGTTGGGCTAGATACAAATTGGTTTCTGAGCCGAAGCGAGCCCAACTCATTGAACCTTATAGGTAATGATGGTGAATATGACAACATTGAACAGCAAGAGTTACGACTTGTGCTCGCTGAGCAGGATGATGAAGATGACGAAGATGAGTATTTGCCAGGTGAAGAAGCTGTTAATAATAACAAGGAAAGGTTAATGATGAATATGCATGTCAGTAGTAGTGGCGGTGCTGGTATTGGTGATGTTGTTAGCAATGAATATGATGAAGTTGATGGAGCACGACTTGAATCAGAAATTGGTTATGGGCCAAGTAGCATGAGCTTCTCATCTCCACTCCCTTCACCATCTGCAGTAAAAATTAGTAGAAGACACAAAGAGCAACATCTTCAACAACAGGTTGTTTCTACAACTTTACTCGCTGAGGAGTTTGAGCGAGATCAACAAGATTCTGCAATGATGGCCTCACCCAGAAATAGTGGTGGTGGTGGTGGTGGTCCGAACGTGAGATATGGGGACAGCAGTTGGGAAAGAAGACCCTTCTCCCATATAATGTACTTGCCTGCTTACGACTCACGTCGTGCATCCTCCTCGGCAGGGACAAGGCGCACAAAGAGTGTGGACAACCTGAATTTTTCAGAAATGACATTATACCAGCCAAGAAAAACAAGTCAGTACAACAATCCCATATCGCCTAGTGCTGCTGCTAATGGTGTTCGACATCATCATCAACGTCGTAGTAGGTCACCGTCGGACGGTAGCAGTAGAGGTCGTAGAATTGTAAAACATGTCGGCGAAGATCCTGATGACGAGCCTTTTGAAAGGAGTCAGAGTGTACCACCGTTTACAGCAGAGGAGGAAAATGAACGAAGAAATCGATTACAAATGGAACAACAAAGTGCAAAAGCTTTGCAGCTTCAACAGGAACGGGAGCAGGCAGAAAGGGAACAAAAAAAGAAGAAATTCAAGTTCCAAAGTACACTTCGTGTGATGGAAAGGAAAAAGATTGAGGAGCAGTTGAGTCGGGATGCGGAAGAGAAAGAGAGGAGAAGACTTCAAGAGCAAGAGCAAATGCGAAAAGTGGAGGAAGAGTTTCAGAGGAAAAGGGTGAGGGAAAAGGTATTGGAAATGGAGGCTGCTGCTAATAAGGCAAATTTGGGGAAGGCTGCTCATCATGGGGGCCAAAACCTTGATAGTAATAGATACGATGTGACTTTTGAGCCAAGGAATAATGCGATAATTGAGCGGAATCATCATCAACTTCAGCAACGCGGTGGTGGTAATGGTGGTAATAGTAACAGAAGTAGTAATATCAGCTTTACAACAACAGCCAATCACAATCATCATCATCATCAAGCTTTATATCAGCGCCAGGAACCGGAAGGTGCCCCAGCATCTTCTAATGGTGGTCATGTGGGTGATTTGAGAAAAGAACTTATTTGTGCTTCAAGGAACAGAAATGCTTTCCCTGGGGCAACTCAAATTGTGAACGGAAAACATTCTGAACTCACTCAAGAGATTTCAGAGTTTTGTACGCCGACAGGCCAACGGCAGTACTTTGATTACAGACGAGCTCATGAGGGTGATGGATTTAATCATAGATCGGGACCGGCAACTAGGTAGCCTATCACCTATACCTATACTTAATTACTGGCAGAGCTATTTCAATGACTAAAAATGGACCCTAAATATGTGACAATTTACAATATAAATTTTTATTAGACATACATAATTTACATTTTTCAGTCGTTAGACGTGCAATATTACATATTTAAAAAATATATAATATATATCTTTATCGTTGCCAAAATATAAATACTTAACTAAGATTTTAAACTCCATTTTTATCAACTTTAAAGAATTTCTACAATTAAGCTAGGATATAAGATTAGTATGGAGTGGTTAGTAGTTAGGTACTTTTTATTGTGTGACGAAAACAACGAATATCTATAAGACATTGACGTACAATACATTTTATAATTCCACTGGTCATCTTTACGGTTGAAAACCTATCGGCAAAGCTCCCCTCTTCTATAATGGACAATTATGCAACAGGACCTGTTCTCAACATAACGATCATCAAATGAATGAGAGACCTTACTTTCCTTTTGGTATGAAGATGAAAAAAATATCCATGTAATGGATTTTACGCATTACACACACAGCACACTACTACTACTTTCTCTAAAAGCACAAAAAAATACTGCTATTTATTCCTTAACGAATAATGTACAGACTGACAAAACCGTAAAAAAGACTAATACGTCAGTGACAAATCCACAAAATCTGAACTAACTTCACTAAATACACCTAACTAGACTAGAAATATTAACATAAATGTATTTTGATATACAAAAATTATATGCTTTTAGTGACTGTAAAATAATATTGCATTTTTCATATCTTCATTCTTTCTTACACTTTTTTAAAATTTACTATCTTACTATTTTTAATATAGTGTTTTACCTAAAAATCCCATACAGATTTTATAATTCGTCCAGCAGCAGTGATATATTTCCTGTTTCAAACAGAAGAGATCGGAAACGTGGTGGTGGGAGCAGTGTAATCAGTAGCTCGAAATCTAGTGTGGGCTATTTGAGACCTACTGTTCATCCTCAGGTTGTTTGTGATATACCTGTTAAACGTTTACCATATGTGGTTAACTTTTCAAGTAAGCTGCACAGAATACATATCAAATATTTATTTATCCCGTTAACTAAATTTATGACATTGTTCATAAAAAACAGGACTGAGTAGTTCGAACATGGACCTTGTATCCGAACACGATCGTCCGCGTTCTGGCCTCGGTGGCAACGCTTCCGTTCTTTCTGACAATTACAGAAAAGATTGGGCGCATCATAACTCTAGGGGACATGGCCCTGCACGAGCTTCTAGTGTCATTAGCTTAAATTCAGCTCCACCTTTGTCCAATACAGAAAATTTTCGACATTCATCTGTGGATTTAACACTAGGCTCAGTGCTTCATACACCACCACTTTCCCCTCGCCAGTCTAAGTAATTAACTACTATATATTTTTTTTTGCCAACATAACGTTGTATGTAAAATGAAACATGAGTCATTGATAATTACTTATTTATAGATATTCAACTAGTCCGTCCGCCAGTCCAGTATCTCATTCCAGACCTCTCTCATCACCCGAGGAGAGGTTCCATCACCACCATACTTCTAACAATGACGCGTCTGCGTCAAAAATGCGGGCCACTGGTATAACAGAGGTAATTACATACATGATATCATCCCATTTGAATTTTGGTTAAACTGACCTTGAGCATTTGTCCTCGTCATGCATTTATGCATTAATATTCAGCTCTCATGTCCTCGTCCATTCTTAATGTAAAAAAATGTATTTTAATGTTTTCATCAGGAAATATGGAATGGAGATTGTGTAACTGGCAATAAAACAGTAGTCATGCTAAACTCCCCACCTCCACCCCTAAGCAGTAATAGCCCGACACCCCCATATCAGCCTGCACCTGCGCCGTTCAGGAAGAAAAGTTTCCGACCCGTGGATTTCAACCCAAATCCCAGTGGTTTATCGAGTCCGGCTCACGCATTTCACCACGCATCCGCTAAATTAACGACACCCACGCCAGTTAATTAGAGAACAAAAATTAAAATCGATGTCGAGCTTACATACTTAATATTCACCCATTAGATTATTTCAACGCATTGAAAATTACGAAAATGTTAAAGTTAAATGAGTTAAACAATTATAAATGAAGATTACTTTTGACTAGTTTTAGTGTTCAATGTCCGACATTCGTCATTACAAAAATAGTACCTATGATATATACTTAAAAATCGTTTGTTGAAAGTGTTTGTTGATAATTTGTTTGTCAAGATGTCCATTATTATTCATTAGGAAATCTACAATCTTTTAAAGTTGTAAATTAGTTAAGTAAATAGTAAGTGTATTCTTAATTTTATGATAAAATACATGTCTATGGTTTAAATGACTTACATGAAATAGTATTACGATAAGGCAAAATTTAAAAAAAAAAACAATGAACGAATAAATAGAAGGTATGTTTATCTATATAATTAAGATGTATAATTATTTATGCATTATTCCATTGAAAGTTGTTGGCTTTTAAAACAAAAAGATTATTTACAAATGAAATCTCAAGAGCAACTTAATTCTTAAAATTAGCATTGCATATACCCCTACCCCCTTCCCTTTGGTATCATGGTACCAAAATCTCCAACTGAATTACCAACTAAGTACCTTTCTTCATTTTATTTTTCTTTGTTCATACAAATAGCTCTAAAAATAAAGTCCCCTTCAGCTTAGCAACTTGTAAGATGGAATGAGATATGGTATGATAAGTCCTTATAAATGAAAACTGGGATTTTTCCAAAGTGGCATTTTACATATTATTTTATACATAACCAAAAGCACAAGTGAGCTATACCAAGTGAAGGTAAATCAACAAAATTGTAAAATGTGTGTACAATTAACACCACTTTATTTCATTGCTAATTAATTGCCACATAAGAGATTGCCACGCCACAAATGTTTCATATTACCCCTAAAATAAAGTTCATCATCATTACAACTTGCACCCATCAATTATCAAGATGAAGATTTGTTACTGAAAATCAATTTCGTGAGTGTTATCTCCCTCGATTGAAAATGTTAGTAAGCACAAGCAGTAAACAGTATAAAAAAGAAATCCGTTCACAGAAATCGCTTGCGCTTTATTCCCCCATTATTGATTATGTTATAGTATAGTGTAGTACATACATCGCCTTACGGAAACGCATTGTCTTACAGTTAACGGAAACCACAGATAAAGTTGAACATTCGACATAACTATTCATACGTACAGTTCAGTTATAAAAGTAAGTCACAGCGCTCAGCGCACACTCGCAACTCTCAAAAGTCACCCACACCAAATATGCATTGCTTACTTACTTCAGCGGCAGCGCTTTTAAAGAGATGCTGATACTGGCTGACATGTAGACCTGGGTACGGATTGATAAGGGGGGACCCTTCTATATTTTTTACCCAGATCTACATGCTAACTACTGGTAGTCAATTCAGTTGATGTAGTAAATTCATTCCAACACACTGTATGTAATTTAAAATCTAACTAAACCTTACCTAACCGAATCTGACTTCAATTAAAGATAAAATTCTTTTAGACCTGAAACTTGAAACTACAATAACGGAACTCGAGTTAAGTTTCGAATTTTTTAAAATTCAAATATCTGAAGCAATGGTTGGGCTGAAAATTGAATTTAGGTTGGGTTTAGTCAAAATGAGTATGTAGTTCTTTTAAACCAATTTTATATTAAATTGAAGTCAGATTAAGTTTAGTTAGGTTCGGTTTAGTTAGGTTAGGTTAATATTAGGTTCTAGATTACATACAGTGTGTTGGGATGGATGAATTTACCACTTTAACTATTTTTAAAAAATTTCATCATATTACCCTTATGATAATTCGTACCCAGATATATATGCTGACTGCCAGTAGTTAGCATGTAGATCTGGGTAAAATATGATAAAGGTCCCCCCTGTTATAAATCGCGTACCCAGATCTACATGCTAACCCTGATACTGAGACGGAACATATGATATGATGCTTGAATAGGCATGCCATTATGCCATTGCCATTGCATACTCTTGACTCTGTGAGTGAGACAATTTAAATGACAATCGACAATTGAGACAATTTTTTGTAGAACACACTTGTTTACTAATATGCAGACTTATCACCTTATGTTTAAGCGTGAATGGTGAGTCATGAATGATGAGGTGACTATGGGGACACTCATGATATTTAAACGTTTTCTTCTCACTTGAAGTTACCACCAGTATAAAGCAACGACCACAAAATAAGTGCCACTAGTAAAAGATTGTAGTTCCATAGTCCCATCATGTGACAATATGTCATGTCTGTCAGATTGCTGATACCTTAATATAGTTTCTATTGCCAATTGCTGGTAACTGACACATTACAAGTGTTCATAGTAGTGATTTTAGTATAACCATGCCTTGTCGAATTTATTTGCGGAGTGACCAGTCAGTCTTACACAGACAACAGTTTTCCTCCAACCGTGTTACAATATTTGCCCCTGGTTGGGTCAAAGAAGGTCTGAAAACACTGGGACAACACCTAAATGGTGTAAAGTTTGACGTATACGAAAGTCAGCGTGGTTCCAAGAATGTACCTGAAGAATCGTTCACAATTACTGAAGATTTCAATGAGCAAAGTTTAACCATTCTTCAAAAGATTGCAAGGAATGAAGAGCATAACGTCACTGGTGTCATCAACCTATCCTTGTATGAAGACATAAAAGATCGAAAAATTCTTTATTCCATAAGGGACCTGGTGAGACAATGTATAGTTGTGGGAGACGATACTTATTCCAAATGTGGAGGCTACAATTGTGCCATAGAAAGCCAAAAGAAAAGTAGAGTATATATTTGTGACCTTGCGGCCCTGCAGTTTCAACAACCATATAATACTGGAAGACTTGTACTTGTGCAGAAAAATGAACCTCATAAAGGGATTCTGGACGAATTCATTTATGAAAATGTTGTCGGGGAACAAAGACAAACCTTTGAGGAAGTTTTGGATAAATGGGAACACGGAGATGTGGCAACTAGAAAGCGGTATTTACGCCATGACGGGTTCGGTTTGGCAACAGGGAATAATATGTCATGCTTCATAGACACACAGGCTTACTGTTCGTTTGTTAAAATGGATGTAATTCTGTCGGGCACTGCCATTACCAAGATGGTCACTACTCATCATCCAAAGGATAAAATAAATTTTAAGTTTTTAAAATACGGGACCGGATTCTTTGCTGGTCGATTTGCATATGAACTTGATAGGCTAATTTTATTTGGTGTGCTGGATGGTTTGGAACAATTATTCATGAAGACTGATGTACAGAATGTTATTAAATGTGTAGAGCTGCCATTTTACAAGTGCGATCCAAAGAATGCCAAACGAATTGAAGTTCTTACTTCGAAGTACGGAATACAAGTGGTTTTTGGAAACAATGATGCTTTGAAAAAGAGTACAATACTTAATCTTATTGTGGCGACCACTAATTGTGGAGATAATCATGCAGTTTGTGGTGAGTAAAATTAGAAGTAAAATTTTAATTTCATTAAGGAGCATTTAGTTTAATTGAAGTAACTAAACTAACATTTTTGTCTCTTATTTTAGGTAATGAAATGGGATATTGCAGTGTCGATGCAGCTATCGCAGAAAACCTGGACAGCAAGGGGAATATATTTTCTCCCAACATTAATCTGTCAATTACAGAGGAGTATATTGACATTTCCATTTGAATACAACGAGATTAACAATAATATCATAAACAAATGAGTCATTTTTCCTAACGAGATGAAAACCAATGAAATAACTAGATTAAGTACAGTATTATGTTGCAAAGTATTTGACATTTAAGAAAAATAAAATTATATTCATATATACTTTTAAATAAACTTTAAAGATTTATTTTAATTCAATGAATTCTCACAATAAACAAATCGCACACTTTCTATAAAATAAAACAAATCAAATTGGTTAGTTTGAAAAAAATGTTACATTAAAATCAACAATGACGAACTAAACTACTTTCACTTCATTGACTTCTTCCGCGTAATATGTATTAATCTTTATAATACCAATCTATGATTTATTTCGTGGTATTTGGACAAAAATATCAATAAGCTGAGATTTCTTTGTTTACATAAAATAAAAATCAACTCAACGGAACTCTTATTCACAGAGAAAATTTATTGATAAAGTTTTCAAGAAAATAAAATGGTACAGCCGGAAAATCTGGTGGCCTGATTTGCTAAGATACAAATTTTAGAGAGGATGACGTTATCTGCGCGATCTTTTCGCTTGGAATTTGATTTGAATATCCATTTGATTGATGACCATTTGATGAATTATTTATGAAAAATTGTAAATAAGATTTGCTTTGACGCAAACTGCAATTGACGCAAAGCCTAGTTATACGTTCTGGCACTAATTTGCATTTAATGAGTTAACCCAATCAAATGCAAATTTGCAAATTTTAGTAATTCGAATTTACTTTGAAACGTAATATTTTGAAGGATAATAATAAGAATACCTGCAAAAGCACATCTTGTGTCTTGTGTACACAATGAGAATATATCATTTTTAGGTACTTTTTTCCACGTTTTTTA
>Ga0181463_1000364_pt1 | contig 12402 bp, 17 predicted proteins | sample InSIn1gowninarea_FD_119071 | JGI IMG/M metagenome (GOLD analysis project Ga0181463, IMG submission 119071) | Clean room microbial communities from NASA Spacecraft Assembly Facility at Jet Propulsion Laboratory, Pasadena, California, USA -... ... | reverse complement strand
GAGGTAGATAAAGTTTTAACTTTTAGTTTAGAGAATGAGATAGCTAAATTAAAGGTTTTGATTCCTTTGATTGAATTGATGAAGAACAACATTTATAAAAACCAAGTGTCCAAAATTTTGAACATAGATCCTTTATCTGATATGGTCAATGTAGAAGATGATCACCTGGAGCTTATCTTTGGCCTTACTTTAGAAGGTTAGTCTAAGGATAATGAAGTGCCTCTGTTTTATATAAGCCTTAGATTGCATGAATATGTCCTTCATAATTCCATGCTTGATTCTGGAGCCTCCCATAATCTGATGCTAAAAGCTATTATGGAGAAATTGGGCCTTGAAATTACTCACAAATATGATGACCTCTATTCTTTTGATTATGGTAGGGTTCAATGTATTGGTCTTATCAAAGAGTTGGTGGTGTCTAGATCAAATCTTGGCCAAGAATGTTCTCATGGATGTGGTTGTTGCAGACACTCCACCACGGTTTGGTATGCTTTTGCAAGCACCTCTGAGTAGTGCACATTCCAGCAGCAATGTAATGATCAGCAAGGTAATGAGCAACAAAAAATTGAAGAGATCAGTCAAGTTAAGAAAGAAGATGAAACAAAATTTCAGCACTTAGAGGAATAAGTAGGCCTATGGAGCATGGATTTTGATGGAGCTGTGGGTAAGGATGTTGCCGGCATTGGAATTTGGATCCACAACCCTCTTTTCCAGCCTAATAAGGTCCCTAGTAATGTAAGAGTTTGCTCATATAAATTGGCCTTTGGTTGTTCTAATAATGAAGCTGAATATGAAGTGCTGATTGTAGGATTGAAGATTCTCAAAAATCTGAAAGCAAAAAGGATATCAGTTTATGGGGATTTAGAATTGATAATCAAGCAAGTGAAGGGAAAATATCAAGCCAAACATCCACGGATGAGGGCCTGCCATAATGAAGTTTTAGATATCCTAAGGGTGTTTCCATATTATACATTGACATGTGTTCCACGTGCACAAAATGTAATTGCAGATTCACTTGCTACAGCTGCTAGTAATTTGAAGATCCTAATGAATTCCAATAATAAGTTTGAGATCCATGTCAAAAACCGTCTAGCTGTCCCAGAAAATCTAAGGTATTTGTAGGTCTTTTGGGATGATAAGGAGATTAATTATTTCTTGCAAAATGAAGGAAACTACAAGGATGCTTCCATAGGTCGTCATCGTGATTAAGATGAACTGGAAATTGAAGTAAATCAGAGGGAAGTATTGCAACTTAAGGAAAATGCCGTTCCTAAAGGTATTATTCCTTTAGAAGAACTCTTCGATCAAGATGATGTGGTAAGAAAGCCAAACTTGGTGCCAACAGATAAGGGTGTTGAGGATGTGAATCTTAGAACAGCCTAGAAGCCCAAGTTTGTGAAACTATCAAAGTCATTATCCCCAGAGGTAAAATCTAAATATGTAAAATTATTGTCTAAATTTGCCGATGTGTTTTCTTGGGATTATTCAGATTTAAAGGTGTATAAAAAAATACATAATTCAGAATACAATTCCCATTGAGCCAAACCATAAGCCTTTCCATCAGAAGTTGAGAAGGATTAATCCCAAGTTGTTGCCTTCAATTGAAAAATAGGTAAATCGATTATACAAGGCTGGTATAATTGTTCCAATCAGATTTTCTGATTGGATTTCTAATCTTGTTCTTGTGAGGAAAAAGATAGGGGAGATTAGATTGTGCATTGATTTTAGAAATTTAAATAAGGTGTCATTGAAAGACAATTACCCACTGCCAAAGATGGATCAAATCCTCCAGAGAGTGGTTGGAGCATCTCGTATGTCACTCCTCGATGGATATTCAGGCTACAATCAAATTTTAGTGCATGAAGATGGCAGGGATAAGACTGCATTCACCACCCCTTAGGGAGGATTCCATTATGCTAAAATTTCATTTGGTTTAAAAAATGTCGGAGCCACATTTCAACGTGCAATGGACATCACTTTTTCCAATGAAAAGGATGTATTTTTGGTTGTATATTTAGATGATTTGACAGTGTTTTCAAATTCAGATGATGAGCACCTTCACCATTTGTGGATTGTTTTTCAGCGATTTAGGAAATTTTGAATATCACTCAATTTGAAGAAAAGTCTCTTTGCTATGGATGAAGGGAAGTTGTGGGGCTATGTCATCTCAAAGGAAGGCATTTTCATTGATCCATCAAAAGTAGAAGCAATTCAGTAGATTGATTTTCCCAGGGACAAGAAGGAAATACAAGTATTTAATGGTAAGATGAATTTCCTACGAATATTTGTACCTAATATTGTTAAACATTTGAGAGAAATTACTAATATGTTGAAGAAATATAGCGTGGTGAAATGGATAGAGGAAGCCATGAAAGCATTTAATTTGGTAAAGTATGCCTTATCTATAGCTCTGGTTTTGATTAGTCCAGATTATACACAAGATTTCATTTTATTCTCATTCGCATCTAAGCATACCATGGCAGCAGTTTTAATGCAAAAGAGAGATCAAGTAGAAAATCCCATTGTATTCTTCAGTAGAACTATTAGGGATGCAGCCTTGAACTACAACATTATTGAGAAACAGGCTCTTACTCTTTTCAAAGCCTTGAAAGACTTCCGAGTGTATATTCTACACTCTCATATCCTAGCATATGTTCCTAATGCAGCAATTAAGGATGTGTTGGTACAAACTGATTCCAGAAGGGAGATGAGGAAAATGGATTGTAGTAATGTTAGAATATGACTTGTAGATCAAGCCTACAAAGCTGATCAAAGGACAAGGCCTGGCGAGTTTGATGGCGGAATCAAATTTGCATGCATTAGATATCAATCTTATTGTTGCCATGTCTGAAGATGAAGTGGAAAACGTTCTAATTCAAGTGCCTGAAATATTCCTGCAGTCACCATGGTATTCAGATATTGTCTATGTACTTCAGCACCTTTCTCTGCCTCCAGAAATGTCAAAGAATAAAGGTAGAACTCTTAAACTAAAAGTTGCTAAATTCTGCATTTTGAATAATGCCCTTTATTGGGAGGATCCAAGTGGTGTTTTGCTGAACTGTTTAATCAAAGATGAAGCCCAACAGGTAATGAATGATTTTCACAAGGATGATTGTGGTGGCCACTTGTTTTGGAAGACAATAGCATACAAAATTTTGAGCGCAGGATACTACTGGCCCACCTTATTTACAGATGTATATAAAACAATCATGAGTTGTCATGAGTGTCAAGTCTTTCAAGGAAAAAGAAAGTTGTTGCCTCTTCCTTTGAAGCCAGTTGAAGTCAGTGCACCTTTTCAGCAGTGGGGACTCGATTTTATTGGTGATATTCATCCAACATCTTCGGCTTAGCAGAAGTGGATCATAACAGCAATGGATTATTTTACCAAGTCGATTGAAGCAACCTTGACCAGACAAGAAACAGACACAGTAGTCATTCAGTTTCTGGAATCAAATATTTTATCTTGTTTTGGTTGTCCTAGTAAAATCATTACAGATAATGCAGCTACATTCAAGTCCAAGAAGATGATCGATTTTTGCAGCAAATATAAGATTACCTTGGGTAAATCCACATCATATTATCCACAAGGTAATGGTCTAGCCGAATCATCTAATAAATCATTGGTGAATATCATAAAGAAGCTGCTGGAGACAAATAAGAAAGGTTGGCATAAAAATTTAGTTAATGCTTTGTGGGTGGACATAATGAGCCAGAAGAAATCTATAGGTATGTCTACATTTGAAATTGCATATGGCATAGATACAGTCTTTTCGACATCCTTGGCAGTCCCGGTTATGAAACTTTTGCAAGAGGCTGGTAGTGAGGAAGATGATTTTTAGAGAAGAATAAATCAAATGATACATTTACAGCAGACAAGAGATGAGGTCTTCCAAAATTCATTCAAATTGCAAGAAAAGATCAAAAGGATCGATGACCAAAAAACTAAAGCAGATAAATTCCATATTGATGATTTGGTGTTACAGTGGGATGCAACGAACACAGACAAAGGCAAGCATGGAAAGTTTGAAAACTTGTGGAAGGGACCTTATAAGATTGCTGCATATAGAGGGAAAAATGCATTTCTACTCAAAGAGATGAACGGACAAGATTGTCCAGGAGGACTAGTTAATGGTAGGCTCCTAAAGCACTACTTCTTCTAAAGTGATTTCTGAAATCATGAAATAATCATTATATATACCATTTTCTTTTCATTGCAAGTTTTCAAAAGATGCAATTCATTTTAGCTTGGGGCCTGAGGTGAAGGCTATAAAGTTAAGAGTTTTGTATCAGTTTGAGTTTTGTATTAGTTTTTTAGTTTCAGTTTGTCAGTTTGAGTCTTGAGTCGGTTTCAGTCTTGAGTCGATCTAATAGTATCAGTTTCAGTTTTCAAAATATATTGACCATATTTCCCAATGGAAGAGGCACTAGTCTACATTTCCCAGAAATCTATAGTTCTTGGCACCTCCAAGGAGCTACCATCCCCATTGGAGCCAATGTTAGTGTCAGTGCTTTCACACTGCCATTAGTGGTCAAATTTATCTTGTGCTTTCATATTAGGTGTCCCATTCTGATGAGATACACTCCATTAGTTCATGGATCAGCTGATGGTAGGGTTTCATTTCATTTGTCCATCATGCTATATGCCTGCTGGAATATTTCACATATTTTTTCAATGATTCATAGTCATTCTCATTCACATCATTTATAAAAATAAATATTAGACTTTAGTCTCACTAGGTCTTGGAGTTTTTCACCATGGTCATTCACATGAAAAATAAATGTCAGCAGGCACATGAGAAGGTTAACTAGAGTGTAAAAGCTCATAATTTCTTTGTTTGTAAGCTAAATAAAGCTCTTTAAACTCAAAACTTGTTTTGAGTTAAAAGAGTAAAGCATTTGTATTTTATTATTTCACTTCATGTAATTCAATGTAATTTTATGGTTCCTATATGTAACAACTATTCATATGCTGCTCTTGGTCACTTGCCAACTTGGTAAACTCTTGCCACTGCAAAGTCAAAGAGATGAGCATCATTCCTCCTGCGAAAATGCCAAAAGTCAAATATCAACTAAAACAAAGTATCTCAGGGAAGCAAACAAACATTAGAAAGTGGGTTATGTTAAATGAAAAATCAAAAGAGTTAAAAAGTATAAAAGGTTTTTCATCTCTCATATCACCTCATTGTGAAGTTCAAAGTGCTAAGGAGAATCCTAAAGGCGATTTTGAGTTGTCATTTGACAAAAATAAACAAGTCGTGGTGTTATTGGAGAAAAACTTAGGGGTTGCGCACCTATTTCCTGGCGTTGCACATTGGATGGTTCCTCACAGTGAAAATTAACAAAGGCACTACGCATCTGTTTGGCGCTACACACCTGTTGGAGGGCATTGCGTGCTTGTTGGAAACTGCCCACACAGTGCTAAAACCCTCAAACAAAGCCAAAATCCCTCAAACTTCTTCCAATTTGCAAAGATTTCTCCCCTTTACATGTAAGTATTGTTGTTGTTCTTGCTATAAGGAATTCTTGTGCTTAGGTCTTTTGAAAGACTAAACCCTAGTTGTTATTAAAGCAAGCTTTGCCATAGTTCACTCTTTAGATAGTTGTCTCTTTCTATACTTGGTGGTTGTTCCTCAAAAACATAACCCTTACACACACTTCCCTTTGGTTCTTTTCTTCATGTTTTCCCATTCCCTCGCATAACACTCCCCAAAACCCTACTTACATACACAACCCCTATACCCTAAATTCTCAGGACCCTACCCATTCCCTTCATACCCTATTCCCTTAAACCCTACACTCCATCAAATCTCACTCATATCCCTATTCCATCCCACTCATTCTCTTTCTTTTGAAAATCTCTTCATACTCATCATTCACCCACACTACCTTTCTTTCCTCATTAGCATTCACAGTCAATCAAGCCAATGGATAGTGATTATGAAACTAGGGAAGAGACCCTTAGTGACAGTTCTAGGGAAACAAAATTACAGCCGAGAATACATCACAAAGGAGGGAAGATAACCAAGGAGGAGCCCATTATTCTCAGGGAATTACTTGCATGTCCATTTTCCATCACATGTTTCAAGCATCAGTCTTGTTATGATTTCTATGAAATGGTGGAGAGGGTCAAATTCTGCCATGAATTAGCAAGGCTATTTGTGACACACCTGGAGAATAATGAAGTACAACTTGTTGGAGTTACTTTCACTCTATCACCTACTATTATTTCAAATGCTACAGGCATTCCAAACATAGGTGAAAAATGGAACAAAGGGAAGTACATTTAAAAGAAATTTTATGAGCCTTACATCAAGGCTGCATGCCTCACCAAGCTGAAAAGAGTGTTTCCATTTAAATTCTTGTAGGACAGCTTTGCCCCACTCATGAAGATCATCATTAAATATTTTACTTGTGAAGGTACGTTTTCATGGTTGTATGTCTACCACATTAGATTATTGATGCATTTTACTAGAGTGATAATGATGGATCTTCCTTTCTTCATGTTTCAGAATATTGAAAAGATAGTACACTATGTCAAGAAAAAGCCATATCCCTATCAAATGAATAGCATCTACCACTTCTCTCTTATCAATATCATTGTGTTGCATCAGTTGAATAGACTAAATATACCATGGGAAGCCTTCATTTCTCATGAGGTTTTCAAAGGTCCTCAAATATTTTCATCAGTGCATCAGGAGGAAGGTGGACCTTCAGGACATGAACAAGTCAAAGAAACTGAAACCTTGGGAGTGCCAGTGTTTGTCACCTATGAGAGAGGCACTAAGAGGCTTTTTGCATCTGCCAGGTGAGTACTATCTCCAAAAGGAGTGGAAAGGGTCTATCTACAGTCCACATGCAAATGCTATCTCCACAAGAAGTGGAAGGGGCTTTTCTTTCTTCTCTAGCTAAACATGTACAAGTTGGGCAGCAACAGAAGGGTAGAGATAAAGGAAAACAGAAGGGCAGAGATAAAGGAATGAAAAATATGCATGAGGATGATCCTAGTGAGGTGCAAGAGAGATATTTTGTCCTTGTGGACCATGAGGTGGCACCAGAGGTGAATGTCATGGACTCGCATGCTCAAAATCCAAAAAGTGTCAAGCATTTGTTCATCAAGGAAAAAGAGGCTAACATTCAAGCCCTATCAGCCAATTTAGAAAGAGTAAAGTGGATAATCAAATACCTTGAGCAAGAAAACAAGTAATTAACTGATAAACAAGCTATTATGGAATTGGAAATGATTAGGGAAGAAAGGCAAGAGGCAACGAAAGCAACGGGTAAGATGACCTCCATTGAGAAAGAAATTGAGAATGACCAAGAAGCTTGGTTAGAAAGGGTGAACATTCACCTTGAGAAGCTGTTTGAGAAGGCCAATAAAGAGAATAAAATGCCTTGCCACATGGCTTATCACTATTTAACCCGGAACAAGATATGTAATATAAGAATGAGAAAGCTAAAGGCAAGGTTCAGGAAAATTATGAGAAGCCAAAAGGAGAAAAACAATTTAGAAATTCTTGCTAATGCCTCATTAGCTCATCATAGCAGTGCTTGAGGGTGTCTTGTACCAAATTTGGGACAATTCTGAGAAAATTTTGCAATTTTCAAATTTTGAAATGTGAAACACAGGAAAACAATGGCGCTACGCTTTTGACTGGGGCATCCTTTGAGAGAATTGTTTGCATTTTTAGATTTAGTATGAAAAAGGAAGAAAACTAAAAAAGTTTCATCAAGTTTGGAGCAGATATTGGTCACCTAGAGGCCAAAAAACCATCAAAAAATGATCTCTCTGCCACTTTTTTTACACACAGGAAGTAGTCTTGGGAGATTCCATTTTTTAGGGGGGAAATGACATCCCAATCCCAAAATTCAAGTCATTGCAGAAAGTAGAATCGACATGATTTCCAACGAGCTATCTTGCACCCAATTTGGACACTGAGAAGGTCCCCAAAACTAGCTTGGAAAAAGCATTGTGCATTGGATCAGGGGCGTTGTGCATTGGATGAAAATTGCGAGTTTGGCTCCAAAATCAAAATTTCGCTTTGATTTTTTGTAATTTGAATTTTGGGATCTGTTTAGGTAAATTTATGAATGTAATTGATGCTATGGGATGTAAATATAATTACAAAATGACTCTTGCGGATAAATTCATCATTTTGAGGTGGTTGGGGGTGGAATGAATCAGTTTCCATGGTTTTAGAGGCAAGTTGTTCCACTGCCTATATTCCTGTTCTTAGTTTAGATATGGTTGAAACCACTCCTTTTATCATGGATTCAACCCCTGATGGCTTGAATAGGTGGTTTGATATCCATATTATGTAATTGCTTAGTCATTTGTAAAGGTTTGACTCTTGTGGATGCTTTGAGCTTCATTGTACATCACCACAACTGATTTTCAAGGAATAAAAATAGGTTTTGCAGCTATTTTTGTGGGATTCTTGTGATAATGTGTTTTTGTATTGTTTCTTATCATGTAATAAGTTATTCTTATGTGTTATATGTTTCAAAATCTTTCCATTCTTCTAAACTAAATGAATCAAGAGAAATAGGAAAAATACATTGATAACAGTGCTTTGCCTTGGGAATGCATTTAGTTTTTAATGTTTTCAGCAGTCTGAAGAGGATTCATGGTCTTTGCATGCCCTCCTCAGCTCCTCAGCAGTCTTAAATCAACCATATCATTCAATTCCAAGTGCATAAACACTTATCTATCTCACCCCACAGAACATGTCTGAAATTCTAACTTTATTTCCCGGACCCAAGTTTCCTGCTCCATTTGATCCAGCAACCAATCATCAAAATCAACCAAGAACCATAGAGCTACTATACCTAGCCTAATATCTAATTTCAATTCATTCATCTCAAGCTGTAATTACAGTCATCCTAACTGAGATTGACAAGAAGAGAGCCCTCTCCTGATCTGGTAGGGCTGGCTACTAGGTTAAGCGTGGTTTGTGGTTATCCTAGGATTGCCTCCCTTTAGCCTGAGGTCGATCTAGGCTCTAAGAAGGAGAATCATAGGAAGAAGAATTGTGACAACAAGAAGCATCAATAGCACCACCAACACTAGAGAATGGTTGACTCGAGGACGAGTCAATGGACTATGGTTGGGGCCTCTTAGGTCCTTTGTTTTGAGAGATAAATTGTGACATGTTTTGAATATTGACTGCATTTTTACCAGAGGTAATTGTTGGGAAGTTGCAGAGAATATAACCAGAGAAGGAGAAGGGACCCACCAAATACTAGTAGTTTTGTAGGACCGACTAGAGAAACAGGACTCAAGCAGTCACTGTTGGTCTAAAAGGAATGTTCACTGCCAAGGAAGTAGACGCAACCAAGCAACAAAGGAAATTGAAAGAGGGAAAAGGTGGAGCATTAGAGGGAGAGGTAGCAGTCCAAGTGAGTGTAGGGTTCAACAAGGTCGAAGGGAAAAGATTAAAAAGGGAAGAGAAGCAAGGAGTACACCGAAATGTTGTCACGGAGCCTATTGAGCTTGTACCTGCAATACCATGTTATGTTAGTTTATGCTTTTTCAACGAGGCCTTTGATCTTGAGGTATTGTTGTAATGTTGTTAAAATTAATGGAAGGAGGAGTTACAGGGCTATATGAGAATCTTCGTGTGTGACTTGATGTGGCCTTTTAAAAATTTTATTAAGACTGCACCTGTAGAGTATATTTTCTTCTTGAATTCTTGAGTTGTCATCATTTCACCATTGATGTTATGGTTCTCAGTTTACTGGGTGTTGATAGCCTCCATGTGGTTTCTCTCGACACCAGATTCCAACCCCTTAACTAAGTAAGGTCACGGCATGCCTCAGGTGAGATGCCTTATTCTTATTGAATAGGATGAAAATGTCATCATTACGCTAGACTACACTATAGCCCTTCTTTTCTCATATTGGCTTCATGGGCCCTGACCCAGGTTCAGAATTAGTCAACCAAGTAAATCCCTACAATACTGGCACTTTTGGCATCAATCCACAGAGCATAGACTGAAGTCTCACCTAAATCAGCATGGGGGGATGCAGGAACCAAGTTTCCATACCCTAAGATGGTTGTGATGTCGGTTTTATACTTTAAACCCTTCCTCTCCGCAGATCGATAAGAATTTAGGGATTATCAATGGAATTTATCTTTCATCTCTTAAAACCTCCATGAAGGTATACAATCGTCCTTCGCGCAACCCTAACCAAGGGCTCAGGTACTTACACACCCTTTTTACTGCGTTATTGTATAATTTCCTGAAGTATCTTAAGTGCTCACCAATTTTACCATGAAATTAAGGTTATCTTTGCGTAAATATATTTCCTTATTCGCATTCATATAACAGATAGAAACATATATATATTCGCGTATCAAATTAGAATTATAACATAAACTCAAAACTTAACATAACATAATTGCATGCAATCCACAGAGACAAAATAAACATTAGTTTCAAAATACTTCTCTTTATTGATGATCCAGATTTCCAATACAAACTCTATCTACCCTGCATACACAACTACAGGGTTCTCCACACTCAGCTGTAGACTTCTACCCTAGGCCACTGCACACTCAGCTACAAAGCCTCTTCCTATGCTAATATGCTCGCTCTTAGCTCTTCATAGACTCATCAAGCCCTCCTACTTCCTTCCAAATCTACTTCTAAGATTCCCTTTTTATACATTCCCATGGTTCGCAAACCAAGGAAATATCGGACACAAGCTATCTGAACTAAGGGCGGAAACCCTTTTCGAATCTTGTTATCTTTACACTTCGTGGCCACAAAATGTGGAGATCTCACATTCCTTTGTACAAAATTCAGACTTTCTTTCCCAAACTTAGGCTTTTAGTCCCAAAAATGACCCCAAGGGACCCATTCCCAATAGGCCCTTAAGACAAACATGGTGACTCACCCTCGAGTCACTACACTTGGACAGAGATCTTGTCACGAAAATCTCCTAGCTTGACTTGGATTACTGCAACTTCGGTGGTGCACTGTGTTGTCGCCTTCTTCATCTCCTCGACCAGTTGTTCCATTGCTGGCCCTGCGCCATCTGACTAAATCTTCTGCTGAGTCTTCTGTAGACTAGCCAGCTTGCCTTCAATTGTGGCTGTGATCAAATAAGCCTCATGCAACCAAGGTTGTAAGTGAGCCTGCAACACTTCTTCCTTATGCTAAGCTGCATCTACTTGCTCTCTCAAAGGCTTAGCCTCTTGCATCTTTTCCAGCTTCTGCGTGATGGAAATAATGCACGTCGTCTCTTTAACTTCATCGTAGTACTGTTGCAGCTCCCATGCTTCTGTTTCCAGCCTTTGGACAGTGGGCTCTTCCAGTAGGCTGGTGACCACCTCTAGTGACTGCTCAAAGAGTGTTGTGCGGTGCTTTACTATGTTTTATATTGCTTCTATGACATCTTTCATAGCTGACTCGCATTGTTCTCTAATTTCTCGCAGAGTCAAAGTCTGGGCCTTCAACTACAACTCTGTTATTTTGAGGTTCAGTTCCAACTGGAATTTGCAAATTCTGTGCATGCATCACGTTCTCCAGCAAAGAACTTCCAAACCTACACATCTACTAGCTCAGCCTCAGGAATATCCAGCTCTAAGACAAATCTGCATGCCTTATCCAAGACCTTAGCCATGCACTATCTCTTGTCCATAAGGTCTTTCACGAGGTCAATGGCAGAGTCTCGTTATATAGCCATCTGGGCATTATTGATCTTCTTCTCATTGATGACCTGTAATGTACGTTGTTCACCAGCCCGCAGTTCCACAATCATGCCATCCTGTGAAAGGTGAAGCGCCTCACTGGGAAGCGCGACCAAGTTAAGTCCAACTCCCTTGAGGGTGCTCACAGCGGTCCTATTAGCTTCTATCTTTGTATTCAGTGCTCCATCTAGCAGCACTATTGCTCAAGGATTTCATGTGCATAGCATTCCTATGGCTTCGGAGGTGCCAGGCACCAAACTGGTTGATGTCGCGCTAGTGTGTACCTATGATGCGTGGATCTGCAGCTCATGAAAACCTGTCTGGATAACACCCAAAGCCTATTGTTGCTGTTGTTTGAACTGCTATAGCAGTTTCGTGATGGAATCCCCTATTGTATCACCCGTGTCATTCAAGTTCCCCTCCATTAGGGTGATTGGGTCGAGAGACCTCTTGCTATCCTTAGACTTCTTCCATGGCCATACTTTCTCTGGATCTCTGGTGCACTTGGTATGGAACAGAATTGTCTCCGGGTCCACTCCTCCCTCCTCTGTATGTTCGTCCTATTCTTCTGGCTCTAGGGAAGGTGACTTCTAACTTTGGTAAGAGTCATGCTCCTCTTCCTCTACTTTCCCACCTGTCTGCTTCATGGTAGCGTGCTCTTCCTTAGCCTTATCCTCGGCCTCCTTTCTCTGCTTCGTGGCCAACTATTC
>Ga0181463_1000363_pt1 | contig 12409 bp, 6 predicted proteins | sample InSIn1gowninarea_FD_119071 | JGI IMG/M metagenome (GOLD analysis project Ga0181463, IMG submission 119071) | Clean room microbial communities from NASA Spacecraft Assembly Facility at Jet Propulsion Laboratory, Pasadena, California, USA -... ... | reverse complement strand
CTAAAGGCATGACGGTTCAGGTATCATCTATAAGTTGGGCAAGCCGTTATAAACACTTCCCAAAATTTTGGATCATGGGAATAGTAACTGGTTTTGCTTACTTAGCTTGTCTGTGTTGACGTACCAGCCAGACATCAACATTGGGTTAAAGTGACCTTAGAATCTTTTAAACACATATGAGATGGGAAAATTCTTAAATTGATTTTTTAACCCTTGATATAAAAGGTGACTCTTAGATTTTGTGAAGTATAGGTTCAAACTGTTTGCAAAACTAATGCTCGAGTAAGAAATTACACTTGAAACCGTATTATATTAAAAGATGAAACCTTGTTAGAATTGGAATTGGAATTGAAATTTGATGGGCTTATTGTGGAAAAATTGTGGGTGATAGAGTGTTGAAGGCTTGAAAGTCCTGGAGACAAAGGGACTGACAACTTTGGATTTGGATTCTGGAGTAATTACTAGGAGTCTCACAAAGGGCAGTCACTCATCGAAAATGTCTAACATTGATTTGAAGGCAAATGAGAAATTGGGATAGGTTAAATTTGCCAATGCTTCAGACCGAGAGATGGTATTTTAAAGGCAAGGAAAACCCCAAGAAATGACAGTTAATTGTTTGAAATTTGGGTTATGGGGGAAATCTCGAGGATTCACTGAGGGTCGATAATAGTTTAGGGTGCCTTGATTTGTTTTGGAGAAGAATGAGGTATTGGTGTAGATTGAGTTTGCTAATGATTTGGACATAGAGACAGTCTTTCAAAGGTGGGGGAACTCTTGAGAAATGACAACTGACCATTCAAAATTTGGATCATAGGAAAAGTCTCGGGAGTTTATTAAGGGTTAGTAGTCGAAAAATTCCTTGATTTGATTTGGAGAAAATTGAGAAGTTAGGGTAGGTTGAGTTTGCTAATGACCTGGCTTGAGAGACGATCTTTCGAGGGTAAAGGAAAACCTGAGACATGACAACTGACTATTCAAGATTTGGCTTTCCGGGGAAGTCTTGGGATTCCACTGAGGATTGATATCAATCAAAAATATTTTGACATGATTTGGGAAAGAAATGAGATATTAGGGTTGGTTGAGTCTGCCAATGATTTGGCCTGAGATACATCTTTTTGAATATTGAAGAGATTTGAGAGTGTAGGAACTTACTTGGTGTCTTTTGGGTGTCGGGGGACACTCTAGGGGCTTACCGAGGGTCTAGGCTTGATAGTATAGAGAAAAATGAGGTTATGAGATTAAGAGGGTAAAAATGTAATTTTTCAATCTAAGATGCTTTGTTATGGGAAGTCTTATGATTGTTGAAGATGTAACACCCTGCACCATGACGCACATATTACTATATACATATCACACTTAGAATGCTAACACATGTCACATAAGTTCTGTACATGCATAGGACCAATAAAATGCATATATGTTGATTTGATCATTGACATAACTTTAAAAAGATACCAATGAAAATGTAGAAAGAATATAAAAGTGAAACTTATACCTTTGGATAGACATGAAAGTCTAGAGTCTTACATAACAAATGACGAGCAAAACAAACACGAAATGAAAAAGTTAAAAGCAATTTACTAACAAGGAAAAAAAAAGGGTCAAGGACATGACAATTTTTGAAGTTATCCCAGACGGATGACACAACTTCATAAGTTAATCTGTATCAATCCCATAGGAATCACCATATAAACAATATATGCTTGGAAATATTTATAAGTTTACTTTTCAATGCTAGAAACAGTAAGCGAATTGAAATTTCCTAGAACAAGTTATGACAATTTTCCTAAAAAGTGTCTATGATATTTGGTATAATATGAGTTAGTAGATTTTAAGGTAACTTTGAAAATACACCAATAAAAATGTAAAATGAAATAGAGAGCAAGCCTTATGTATTTGGAAAGCTTTTAAAGTCTTGTTTTCAACAAAAAAAATGGTGAGTGAATCCGAGTTTTGTAGAGAAAGTTGTGACCGTTTTCCCACTAAGTGTTTGTGCTGAAAAATTTTTGGCTGCATGACATCATCAAAGTAAAAAATTCCGTATAACCACAATTTTTACACAATTTTATGGACTTTTTCACTAGAGACCTACCTAAACACGAAATTGAGAATTAGAGTTGCTATTTAGGCTTATAAAACGTAAAAAATCATAAGGAAAAAGATCTTTTAAATTTTTTTTGCAAGAGTAGGGATTTTGAAGAGAAAATGAAAGAGAAAAGCTAGGTTTTAAAAGAGGAAAATGTTGAAAAACACAACAAGTTTTAGAATCCAATTTTCAACAATAAGAGACAAGTAATCACATAAAGTTTACACATTTTGTTCCTTGTTTTGGATTTTAGAGCTTTGTTGGAAAATTTTAAAGATCCTTCATGTTCTAAGCCTTGTTTTTTTTAGAAAATATGAAAAATTTGAAAGTTTTGTGAATAAAACAAGTAATTGCATAAAGATTATATGTTTTTGTTCTTTGTTTAGGTTCTTAAAGCTTTATTTAAGTTTTGAAAATTGATCCCCCATGTTTTAAGCTATGAATCTTTAGAAAATCACTATGTTTTGATTAAAAAGCATATAAGTTATAATCATTGCAAAATTTTCCTCAAAAACTTTTTATGTCTAATAATGCTTTATTATTTAAGAAAGTATTATCAATTGTTTAGTTTATTTTGATCATGTTTAGAGGAAGAACGTTAATATTTTATAAAGTTATGGTTAAGGATTAAAAGGCTTTTATGATTCTATGAAAGTATAATCATTGTTTATGATTAAACATGATTTTAAAGTAACATTATTCTTAGTTTATGTTTAGATTGAGTCAAGCAATCCTCTATTTTTGTAAGATGAACCAATCATAATTTTGTAAGAGCTGCAATAAGACTATAAATTTTGAAAAATAGAAAATTACTTTAAAAAAAATTAAGTTTAGAAAGGATCATGCATACATGCATATAATGTTAAATTGTGAACTATGTCATACTTAGTTATCGATTGTTTTGTTTGAAGCCTTCTATAGAATGATATCATAAATGGATATGTTAAATTTTGATTTATAATAGTGTATGGGATTATTGTTGTGGGTATATTAAAACATGTAATTGTTCTGTATTAAGAAGTAAGTTTTGATAAAAAAATACAGTTCATAAGAATTAGTATGATTTGTATTTGAAGATGAGAGAGAAGTAAGGTGATTCATAAGAGCTATAATTGGTTTAGAAACCTTAAAGGTTATATTTAAAGAAATTAGTGATTAAGAAACCTATTTTAGTTTATTATTTTAAAGATCCCTTGTGGATTATGTATTTTAGAGAGAGTAGTAGTTAGAGATGGACACCATAGTGGTTATATATTCAGAAACTCCCTCAAAAGTTTGATATCTAAGGTAGAGACCTATTCACGGGTTTTGTATGTGAGAATCATTCAGAGACCCACTCAGAGGTTTTGTATCTTAGACAAAGACCTACTCATAAGTTTTGTATGTGAGAATCATTCAAAGACCCACTTAGAGGTTTTGTATCTGAGATAGAGACCTACTCATAAGTTTTGTATATGAGAACCATTCAAAGACCCTCTTAGAGGTTTTGTATCTGAGACAGAGACCTACTCATAGGTTTTGTATGTGAGAACCATTCAGAGACCCCCTCAGACGTTTTGTATATGAGATATAGACCTATTCATAAGTTTTATATATGAGATAACCACTATGTACTGAAATCTTTAAAATGTAGAAGTATATGTTGTAAGAAGTACATTGGAGATTATAGATGAATGAATTAGATAATTGTGTTAAGAGATCCTTAGATAGTTAAGTGCAAGTGAAAATTATTATTTTGAAGGTCCTAGGAGGATTATAGATGAAAGAAGTGTTTAAGCTTTAGAAGTTTCATAAGTAAAGTTGGTATAAGAATGATAAATTGTGTGATCCTGTTTGTATAAGTAAGAACATAATATAAGAATTAAGATAAATAAGATAAGTTTTGATTATAAAAGTTATTGCATAAGAAAATGTGAATTTTCATAAAGAGTTTTAAGCATGTTATAAAAATCTCAATTCAGTTATGTTTTCAATAAAGTAAGTAAATTTTATTTTGAAAATATTCGTGTTAAGTCTTGACTCATATTCTATTGTAGCCTTTATGTTATTACTTGCAAGTTATGGATTCACCCATCCATAATGTTTTCTTTTACTTCAGATTATATATATATATAAGCCCATGCAGCACTATTGGACATGACATAATACAAAGAGAAGATAGATTAGAAGATTTATTTTTGTTTTTTATTTCATTTATATGTTCATATATTTTATTTTAATTTATGTTTATAGACCCATGTTGAGGATTGATATGTTTGATTTCAGTTTGATTATGAGAAGTTAATTGAAAAGATTTTATTTTAAATGACTAGTTTTCCTTCTTCTATGATGTTAATGATTTAAAAGTTAGATTTCGCTACACATGGTATTAGTTTAGGTTAGAAGTTGGTTTTAATTACAAGTATGAATGACAATGAATGAGCTAAGTAAATGCAAGAACTTAATAGTAAAAATAAATAAAAATTAAGGACCCTTTTATAATATTTTACTGCAAAGGGTCTTGAGTAAGAGAAAAAAAGAAGAAAAAGAGTGTAAAGAGATTAACACTCCAAAGTCTTATCTAGTGATAGAATTTTGGGGCGTTACGGAAGAATTCTAAAAATAATATAATCAATATTGTGAAATTTGGACCCCCTTTATTGTAACACCCAACATATGTTTGCACATATTTTGCGCATGTGTCACATTTTTATTGTACACATGTTATATATGTTCCACACACGCTTTGAACGTATATGTATTTATTTGTAAATTAACACAAGTTTAGAGACACCAGTAAAAATATAGGAAGAATTAGTGAGTAAACTTTGTCATTGGAAAGACACAAAAGTCTAGAGTCCAACAAAACAAACGGCAAGCAAAATGGAGTCCGAATGAAAAAGTTATAAGTGCTTTAGTGAGTAAAGGTCAAAGAAAAAAAAAGTTTTGAAGGGCCAAAGGCCCAATCTCTCATGACTATGCTTAATCGATTGGGGCTGGCAGTCCTGATCGATTAGGGGTAAGCCCGATTGATCAGGGTGGGGTAGCCTAATCGATCAGCCTATCCGGGTTGGTTTAGGAAAGTCACGAAAATGCGACTTTCCAGCAATGGAGGGTTTCTAAATTCTGTAGGACTCTTGTTGAGTTTATAAATTGTAAAGTTTGTGACCTAAATCATCCTAGAAACCCCACAGAGGAGATCAAAGAGCAAGAGGAAGAGAAAAGAGAGATAAAAGCTAGGTTTGTAAAGGAGATTTGAGATTTTTGGAAGAACGAAAGCTTAGAAACGAAACTACAAGTTAAGAGTTAAGAATACAGTTAAACTATGATTGTTTTCATTCCTAGGTTCATAGATCCTTGCTACTCTATTGTTTTGAAACTGTTTTATAAAGGATTTTAATCATTTTTCACTGGTTTTAGTTTGTTTAAAGTTCTTAAAACATTGTTTTGAAAGAGATACATTGATTTTGTAAGAGCATGATTAATTAGTGATTTGTTTTCAATTCCTTAAGATCCTTGAGAGTTGTAACCTCTGTTTTAAATCCATTGGGGCTAAAAATCACTTGATTTTTCTCTATAAATAGAGGGCTTAATCCCTATTAACAAAAATAAAATATATTAAAAGGATTAAGACTTCCTTGGCGTTGATTTAAGCTTGAAGAAGCTTACTTTGTGCTTTGATATTGGTATATTTATATGTGAGAGGTAGCCACACAACTTAGCAGTGTTCATACTAGTAAATCCATATTACCAAGTTGTGTTGGAGAGGAATAGGTTCTTGCTTTGAGTTTAATAGAGATAAATCTTGTTTAAGAAGCTTTCAAAGCTGAATCGAATAGTCATATTAGCCTATCAAGAGGCCTGAGCATTACACACAATCAACTCTATGGAAATTGATCTTCCGCCGAAGACATCGAAAGAAAAAGTCCACTAGAGACACTGGACTAGAGCACTCGTCGTGACACCGGGTACGAATAAGTTTTGATTTACTTTTGTAATAGTGTTAAACTATTAATAAAAGGGTGAACCATTAAATAGTGGACATAGGACGGAGTGCTGAACCACTATAAATCTCTATGTTCTTGTGTTGTGGTTGCATCCTATTTTATCTGTGCTTTATGTTTATCTCATTTATGCAAGTTGCACAACATATTAATTCAAATAAGGCTAAACTAACAGAATAAAACAAGCAATCTTAGGGAATTTATTAGCCTGTTTCCCGCTTTGCTATAGGTAACATTACAATCCATGATAGAGAACAGTGGTCTATGATAAATTCATAAAGATTAAATTTACTTGTGTGTTATTCCGTTGCATATTAAAGTAAAAGTTTAAGTAAATATAAAAGTGAGCTTAATAACTAAAGAATTTTAAATAGGTATAGAAATCCTATTCACCCCCTCTAAGATTACTTGGGACCGAAATTACAAATACCAGTTTAAAGTGTCTTGATTTTATTCGGAGAAGAAAGAGGTATTGGTGTAGATTAGGTTTGTTAATGATCTAGACTGAGAGACGGTTTTTCAAAGGCGGGGGAACTTCCAAGAAATGACAATTGACCATTCAAAATTTGAATCCTGAGAGAAGTCTTGAGAGTCCATTGAGGGTTGGTAGCAATCGAAAAATGCCTTTATTTGATTGGAGAGAATTGAGAAGTTAGGGTAGGTTAAGTCTACCAATGACCTGGCTTGAGAGATGGTCTTTCAATGGTAGAGGAAAACTTGAGAAATGACAACTAAATGTTCAAAATTTGTCTTTCCTAGGAAGTCCCGAGAATCCACCGAGTGTTAATATCAGTTAAAAATGTCTTAACATGATTTGAGAAAGAACCTAGATATTGGGTAGGTTAAGTCTACCAATGATTTGGCTTAAGTGATCTCTTTTTTAATATTGAAGAGATTGGAGGGTGTAGAAGCTAACCTAGTGTCTTTTGGGTGCTAGGGGAACTCCAAGGGCTTACTGAGTGTCTAGACTTGATAGTATTGAGAAAAATGCGGTTGTGAGATTATAAGGGTAAAACTATAATTTCTTAGTTTAAGATGCTTAGCTGTGGGAAGTCTTATGAAGGCTTAAGAATTATAGAAATAATATGATCAATAGTGTGAAATTTGGACCCTTGTAGCCTTGTCGGTGATTATCGAAAAACCACCGGGTTTGGTTAAAAAAGGTATACAATGACTGGTCTTGGAAAGGGTTTTGCACAAGGCTTGGTACTAGTAATGATTTTTGCGATTGGAGTGTCCACGAGAAACCATGTAACCCCCTGGAGTCTAGGTCTGGTTTTGGTGCTCAAGGTTCAGGGGATGCCATGGTTTGGCCTATCTTTCCTAAACCATGTTACCTAAGGTCTGATCTTAAATACTGCTTTGATGAGCTTGCTAGATTCATTAATTAACCCGGGTCATAATTTGGGTGCTGACAAATGTAGGAAGGCTTATGAAGGCTGGAGAATCTTAGAAATAATGTGACTGAATGCCTGAAATTTGGACTCTTGTAGCCCTGTTGGTGATTCCTGGAAAATTGGGTGACTCTTATAGTCCTCCTAAATCCACTCCTAAATCTAGAGCTATAAAGTTACTAGAGTGCATCAATGAGATGGTCTCGAAGTGGCAGATTTTGTCCATAAATAGGGTATCTATACTGTTGGCCTGGGCCTAGTTAAGGCTAATAATATGTGTATTGTTGATTTGGTGGGGGGCCATAAGGACTGTAAGCAGTGGTGAACCGGTTTGGCCTAAACTGACCATATTGATAATTTGAGTTTTCAGGCATTCGATATCCCTGTCTTGGGGTATGAGTTATCATAGTGACCATTATTGCTTGCCTGTGGGCCTATAGGAGAATGATCCCCTACAAAAGGTGGCCCTTTTGGCCTCATTAAGTTCTACAAAGCCCCAACTTGGCCGTTATGATGCTAACTACAAGGTCTTTATGGGTAGCCAGTTTGGCTATTTTGGCCTAAAGGAACTTCCACACATAGTTGCTTTTGAAGGATGTCAACTCTCGGACCTTAAGGTTATTCTGTAGGTCTCTCTTAACCCCCCCCCCGAGCCTTATCAAGGCATTGGACATGGATTTTGAGGGACTGGCCTCATCCATCATGCCTCAAGATCAAGACTTAGGGACTCATTCTCATCTCAAGGCTTCCACCATTGGCTAGAGGGCTCCTATTAAAATATGTGACAATCTGTTTGGCAAAGTTTGAAATCCCCTATCGATTTTCTCTGCCAAGACGTCAAGTATGACATTGATCTCCCAAGACACATCATGGGATATCTCTTTGTTAATAGGGGGTTCACTACTTTTAGGGTTATCTCCACATCTCAGTCTATAAGTCATTCTCCCACTGTGTTTGCCACTCTTTGTTTGCTATCTTAAGAGTTTTTGAATCCTGAGGGAGATTATCCCAATAAGATGGGTTCAGTCTTGCCTCAATCAAGAGGACTTTGGCAAACTCGACAATCACAGACAGACAAATAATCACAATAGAGAAGGAAATGAATGCAAATAAGAAATTGAAACCCAAAAACTCACTGCATTAATATGAGAACATGATACATTGATTCATGAACAAGGATCACCTAATCGAAATGCAATATAGATACATGAACCAGAGCAACAATACAACTACTCCTACTGCTAATTTCCATTTACTCCTAGATAAAGTAAATAGATAGATGATTTGATCAGATGTCTATTACAATGTCTCCTACAATAAATGCACCTTATACTTCATTGAAGAAGTTCCTTCTTGCTAAGTTGTTGCAAGTATTTGTATATGTTATCAGAGTGTTTCTAGGGTCGTGGCCTGCACCTTGAGCATCTTGAGTTAGTTTTCCTCAGTAACTGTTGTAGGTGTCTCCCCTTTGATTTCTTTTGGTAAATCATTGTGCATAATGGGTCCATTGTGGCTACTTTCGTGTTTAGTGATGGGCCCTTTATGGCCCATTAAGATAACCAAACACACATAAATTGTATCCATGTTTTCATATCCGGCTTTGTGACCATGAGTCAATCGTCAACGTAACTCTTACTCCTTTGATTTTTCGTTAATGACTTCTTACATGTTGCCTTGTTGATGCCTGACCTTGAAAGCTTGGATGGCCAAATGTCACCATCATAGTGGTTAATTTAAAATGGTGTAAACAATGGTCTACTACATTCTCATCATTATTCATCTTACAAGAGTAGAATTTTATATAATGAGTTGAATGTATGACTCAGAAATTTGACCATAAGAAATATTGATAGCATCAACCATTTAATTATCAAACTTATGTTCTTCAAAAGGTACATCGACATTAGATTCTGTGAAAGTCAACATGCTAGTTTTGGTTTTTTTTTTTTTAATATTTGTAATATTCTCTTCTAATATTAGCATTTGTATTTTTAGCAGGTGTTTCAGGAATAAGTGCATACATAATATGATCAATATTCTCTCTTTTTAAAATGTCTTATTCTATATTTTCACATACTAAAATTGCTTTCATTTAATTTTTGTGTTTTTCTTAATTCATTTGTAACATTAGAATCAGATGCAAACATATTTCAACAAAATTGCAAATACATATCTTAAGATAATAAAAATAAAATTACTTGAAATATTGCTTCCACTAATTAATGGTTATCTTAGGCATATAATCAAACATTTAGTACGCAGAATCATCATGAATTATTTTAGGGTTTGGATCAAACATTTTAATTTTATGAAACAACACTAATTATTTTAATTAATTTTATTTTAATCAAATAACTACTTTGTAGAATCACTCATAAATTAATCCACCCAAAAATAATAATACTGTCTCTTAAATTCTTTTGGGCTAGGAAAAACCTGGGATTTGAATAAATCTAAATATTGAATCCCACAATTATTCTAATAAGAATTTTACACTTATAAATTGGAAAGAACACACATGAGATTTATAATTAGTTGGAGTAGTCGGTGCTTCCAAATCAATTTTGAGTTGTAAGCCTTCAGAAGAACGAACTTTGAACCCATTAAAAGAAGAAGAGCTTTAGAGAGTTTTTTTTATGCATACTAGGTAGCGATTGGTTGATTTCTTTAAACCTGATTTCTTCAAGTCTGTAGTGATTTTTTTTTTATGTTATGATCTTCTTCTCCTATGTTTTTTTCTTGTTTTTTTTTTGTTTCTCTCATGCATATAGAGAGAAGAATTTCTAGCCTTTTGTAAATTAAAAAAAATTTGATCTACTCATCTCATGGACTAAATTGCAACAACGTGTCCCAATCATATTTGTGCTCTGATACCAATGAAGGAAAAAAGAATATTTAACACTTGTGGGCCTGTTGCTCAGGGCTAAGGGCATAGATGCTTATAATTGGTAGGCTGCAAGGCTATATATTTCAAACCAGAATTCTTTTCTTACTAATATTGCATCTAAATAAGGCTTTTAATAGCCTCTAATGTTCTAGCCATTTGAAGAAAATACATTCTCTCTTTAATACACCCTTTCCTTATTTTAATTCTACCAACCAGGTAACAACAAGTGTCCTACCATGGTGTCCAATGTCTCTTAACATTAAGGAGTAATTAATACCAGGAGAAAGGGCTCTCCATATATCCATTGGAGCCTATGACCATAAATGATAAGTTCTTCACTTTTCAGGAGGATGAGTCTTCATGATGTCCTTGTAACTTCTCCATCATCTATCCACCACAACTATTGGTACAAGTACATCATGTAACACTCCGCAATGATAACCATGCATGAGGGTAAAATTGTCTTTAAATTTTTAAAGAAAGTCTAATGTGGTGTTTAGAACTCAATATAATGAATTAGAAGTGAAGAAAACAAAAATAAGTCATAAACTTGTCAAGTTCTAAAGTTGTCATAAGAGCATAATTGGGATAACTTCATAGGTAACATATACCAATTCCAAAATAATTAGAGTGTAAACTATACATCATTGAAAATATCTAGGAGTCTACTTTCCAATGCTTCAAACGGTGAGTGAAACGGAGTTTTCTAGAGAACGTTATGACTGTTTAAGTAAGATGTGTTTGAACTGCCAAAATCTAGGAATTTCGAGGGCTCGAGCTTCTCTCAAGAAAAATGACATTCGGGTGTATTTCAGCTTGAGGGATCGAAATTATTTTAAGGGCTCAAAAATGTGCAGAATCTACATAGGGATTCATGCACACACAAGATTGACTTGTTTTCTTTTGGGACCCTTATGTGATGACCCTAAACCTCATATTTACCTCTTTTAGGGCTTATATAACATACAAAAATAGATATTAGAGAAGGAAATAGACTTTGAAAAACTTTGGAGAAGGGAGGGAAATCTTCTTCTCTAAGAGCTTGGTAAGTCCCTAGAAAGTTAGATATATTCTATATTATGATTTACCTTCAGTTTCTTATCATTTATTTAGGGATTTTGATTATGAAACTATAGTTTAATCATAGAGGAAGGAGTTCTACTAGAGGATCTCCTTGGTTAGAGGAAATAAAAGCTTGTAGTAAGTAATTATACAAAATTTACACAATTTTATTTGTCATCTAGGTTCTTAGATGTCTTGTATGGTTTGTATGGAATTTTTCCTTATATAATTGAGAATCCCTTTGTTAGGATCCTATAAATTCTTACCAATTGTATGGTTTGTGATGAAATCTTTCCAAATTATGCTAGGATGAAAAATCCTTAAGTTCATTTGTAAAGAAAAATGGTCTTACATGATATGTATGTATACTTCATTTAGAAATTGGATTTCATGAGTTTTGAAAACTTGTAAGTGAAGATTCTATGAATCTATAGTCTCTATGATAATTATTAATGCATGGAAAACTTGATTTTCTATGAGAAACATGAATACTTGAAGTGTAGTTAAGCATCTCTTAACATATTATTGTAATAATGAAGAAATTGATTTGAGTACATAGGTAAAAAATGATTATGATGCATGTTGACTACTATTAGAATTATAATAGCTAATGGTAGCATATAAAATTGTTATAGAATGATTCAATTGAGCTATAAATTGAAATTGGAAAGCATATGTAATAGGATTATTATTGGAACTCTTATTCATGTTAAGTGTGTAAGTTATATAATATTTGGAAATATGCAAAATACCATGATGTTTCATTAAGTTAGAAAATGATTCATTGGTACTGCATATGCTTCTAATCATGTTAACAAATATGTGATATAAAGTTGCATACCTTTTGGTGATACTAGTGAATTCTCTATGATTAATTGGAATTTCATTTTCTAGAATCTTATTTCCTATGGTTTAAGTTTTGATTTAAGAGTCTCAAAAGTTTGGAAGTGATTCTACAAAGTAGTTATTTGATTAAAATAAAATTAATTAAAATAAT
>Ga0181463_1000362_pt1 | contig 12433 bp, 9 predicted proteins | sample InSIn1gowninarea_FD_119071 | JGI IMG/M metagenome (GOLD analysis project Ga0181463, IMG submission 119071) | Clean room microbial communities from NASA Spacecraft Assembly Facility at Jet Propulsion Laboratory, Pasadena, California, USA -... ... | reverse complement strand
GAGGTGGTGCTACTGCATCTGCTACTGAATAAAAGATTTTATAACTTACTAAAACTAGTATCATGGCAGAAATGGATACCTCCGGTGGCGGTGGCCATAAAAAAGGACCGGGAGTCAAAAAAGCGAAAAAAGCATCTACCAGGGTTGATCTTACACCCATGGTTGATCTTGGGTTTTTATTGATTACTTTTTTTATTTTTACAACTACTATCAGTCAGCCTACGGCAATGAAACTCTTTTTGCCGAAAGATACTGACAAGCCGGAAGAACAAAATAAGGCAAAGGAAAGTGGTGCGTTGGGATTGGAAACAATTGCATTTCCGTTGTGCATCTTAGAAAAAGCGACCAGCAATAGGTTTACGGCATTAAGCATTAACTCCACATACATAAAAATGATAATTGCATTCCTGCGTGTCAACACCCCTACTACTCCAATACAAAACAAAACAATAGAAAGTACTATATAATATGTTATCGGCATGAAACCTTAATTTGAAAATTTATCAATTTGAAAATTTGAAAATTTTGAGCGATTGTATTTCATTTTCAAATTTTCAAATCAGCACATTAGCTAATTGATTTAGTCCCTCTTCCCTATTACCACTGCACCTACCATAGCAGCTAAAAACAATACGCTGCTTATTTCAAATGGTACTACATAATCCCTAAAGAGCACCATTCCCAGGTTTTTTATTAAACCGATATTTCCTTCTTTAACCAAAGCTTTTGCATGTTGTACCTCTCCGGCGTCCCTGATTACATCAATCATTATTAGCATTAGACACCCACCTGATATAGCACCAGCAATTTTGAAGCGGTTATTTTTCTGTGGTTCGGAGTCGCTATTCAAATTCATCAACATCACCACAAACAGGAACAACACCATAATGGCTCCTGCATAAACAATCAGGTTAACTATTGCAAGAAACTGCGCATTCAATAATATATAATGACCGGAAATAGCAAAGAATACAATGATAAGCCACAAGATACTGTGAACAGGATTTTTACTTATCAAAACCATGGTAGCACTTACCAGTGCAAGAGCAGAAAGAAACCAAAATAAAATTTGAGTAGTACTCATTAGTTGCGGTTAGTAAAAAAGTTAGGTTGTTGTCGGCGCTCGTTCTCCTTTGGCCTTTTCGTATTCTTCAGGTTGAGTTAGCGGATTAGGTATAAGCAAATCTTCTTTACCATATATAAACCCTTTGCGCTGAAAGTTAGACGGAGCAAAGGTTTCACTTAGATAAATCGCGTCCTTTGGACAAGCCTCTTCACATAAACCACAGAAAATACAACGCAACATGTTTATCTCATACTTTGCCGCATATCTTTCTTCGCGATATAGATTTTCCTCGCCTCTTTGTCTTTCTGCCGCTTCCATAGTTATAGCCTCTGCCGGACAAGCTAATGCGCAAAGCCCGCATGCAGTACATTTTTCCCGTCCTTGCTCATATTTTGTCTCCATAGGTCAGACCCTTCAGGAACACCTTCAGAATTGGTGACCATTTGAAATTTGAACTGATCATTTTTCTTAAAAGCAGTTATTACATTCTTAAAAGTAGGATATTTCGCCAGATTATCCCCCTTCAACAAAATATTCAGCTTCGTATTAGTACTAGCATGGGCCGCAACAATTGCCCTCATCCAGGCAGTCACTTCGTTGTGAAGAGTGTCCTGAGCAGGAATTCCGGGCAATAAATCTCCCTTCAACTTATCTGATGGTATTTGAAGAGAAGATTTTAGCTGAGAAAAAGAACTGCCAAAAAAAGGCGCCTTTTTAAAAGCTGTTATGTCAGCAGGAGAAAGAGCAGTGCCATTATTTGCATTCAGCTGGTTTGCCACTTCTGCCTTTACCTCTTCATTGTCCATTGAAATGAAAACCTTACCATCTTTTGTAAAACTTATTAAAGTAACATCTTTGTCAGGTGCTACCTTAGACGATACTGAACTTGGGGTCTCAACCGCTATATTCTCCGCTGCTTTTGGTTTTGCCGTAAGAATGAAAAACGATAATAATAGAAACGCAACGTCACACATTGCCGTCATATCCACTGACGTACTTTTCCGGGCTATTTTGGGTCTTGACATGATTTAAATTTTTGGTACTATTAGTTTAGATGCACAGTTCTAAATTTTCCACAAAAGATAGCAGACTATTTATAGTTAGCAGCAAAACTTTGAGTTAACGTGAAACCGGATTCATCAATACCATAAGTAATACCGTCAATTCTTGTAGTAAAAACGTTATACATAATAATAGCAATCGCAGAAGTACCAATACCCAAGGCTGTATTGTACAAAGCCTCAGAAATACCTTGAGACAATTTTTGAGATGCTTCAGCACCACCACTTTCGCCTAATGAAGAAAAAGAGCGAATCATTCCCATTACCGTTCCTAATAGTCCTAATAAAGTAGCTACAGATGCAATTGTAGATAAGAACACAAGATTTTTCTCAAGCATTGGCAGTTCGAGAGCTGTTGCTTCTTCTACCTCTTTTTGAATGTTTAACACTTTCTGATCTGTATCAAGTTCAGTGTTAGCGATCATTTCTTTGTATTTACGAAGGCCTGCTTTCATAACATTTCCTACAGAGCCTTTTTGCTTATCACATTCCGTAATAGCCTTATCGACATCCTTATTAGCAAGATGAAATTGAACCTTTCTTATAAATTCAGTAATACTTCCGCTACCTGCCGCTTTTGAAACAGTAAGAAGTCTTTCAATAACAAATGTTAGAACTATTAAAAAACATCCAATTAAAACAGGCACAATAATTCCTCCTTGATACATACGCGCAAGTGCTGATTTTGGGCCTTCGTGATTTGGCCAAAATCCGCCTGCTTTGTCTGGATTTGTAAAATTTGCATCAGAACCAATAACGTAACGCCAGATGACGTAACCAAGGATAATACATAACAATGGGGCAATCCATGAAATTGAATTTCCTGACTTTCTTGGTTGTACTGATGTTGCGCTTTTTACTGTTGCTGTTGGTTTAGTTTCCGCCATGATACAATTTTTTTTGTTTAAGAATTTGTTTGATGATTTAAATAAAGCAATTGTTTCGCAATTCTACTGAAAATAACAATCTAAAGATAAAAGGTTACCGTAAATATTTTTATTATTATTAAAAAATTAAAAAATACTGCACGGGCTTACTCTCCGTAATGACTTATGAACTAGAAGTGTATCAAGTTTCAGGCCAGCACAATATAGTTTCATCTGCGTTCATTTCAAATCTCTTTTTCGAAAATAACTCTCGGTTTAACCTGCTTATCACAGTGTCATTTTAACTATTTACCTATACCTCTTCTACTAACTTCACATTCCTAAATAGATTACATTTCGTATGAAGAAACTTGTATTATTCTTTCTTATTTCCACGTTATTATTTTCAGTTGTTTTTGGACAACGGAGAAACAGAAAAAGTTCAACACCTCCTTCTATGGTGACCCCAACAGCACCCGCAGGTCTATTTTCAGGCCTTAGAAGCGGCCCAAAATCTTACAAGGATGTAATCACGGATAAGGCAGTCTCGCAAAAAGGATTATTTACAGTACATAGAGTAGACGACAAATATTATTTTGAAATACCTGACAGTATCATGAACCTCGAAATTATGGCCGTTACCAGGTTTGTCCGTGTGCCGGCGAATAAAGCAGCAGGCAGTGCTACTTATGGCGGAGAAATAATAAATCAACAGACCGTAGCATTTGAGAGAGGACCCAATAATAATGTTTTTATGAGGGCTATTACACTGGTTAATGTTGCTGATACCAGCAATGCAATTTATAAAGCAGTATCTAATTCAAATCTAAATGCAATTGCCGCCGCTTTTCCTGTAGCCGCCTACGCTAAAGACTCACTTAGTGTAGTGATTGACGTAACCGATTTTTTTAAGGGTGATAACCAGATCGTTGGCGTAAGTACGTCAGCAAAAAGAAGTTTTAATCTCTCTTCCCTGGCTTCGGACAGATCATATATCCAAAACATCAGTTCTTTTCCCCTTAATACCGAAATAAGAACAGTAAAAACATATAATTCTTCGCCTTCACTTTTCGGAGGCTTTTCATCACTTCCATCGGCCAGCATTCCTGCTGCCAGCGCAGCAGGCGCGGTGACAGTTGAGCTGAATACGTCAATGATCCTCTTACCTAAAAATCCAATGTCTATTCGCTACTGGGACCGTAGGCTTGGCTTTTTTCCTGAAAAATTTACCACTTTCAGCGATAACCAGCAAAGAGTGGAAAGCAACACTTTTGCGGTCCGTTGGAGGCTGGAACCTAAAGATGAGGATCTAGAAAAATGGAAAAACGGTGAGCTTGTAGAACCTAAGAAACCCATCATTTATTATATAGATCCGGCTACCCCTAAAAAATGGAGAAGCTTCCTCATTGCCGGGATCAATGATTGGCAGGTGGCGTTTGAAAAAGCCGGTTTTAAAAAAGCTATCATCGGTAAAGAATGGCCCGATACAGCCTCCTTTATGAGTATGGAAGATGCCCGCTATTCTGTTGTCAGGTATTTCGCATCTGACGTAGAAAATGCTTATGGACCCAACGTACATGATCCACGAAGTGGTGAGATTTTAGAAAGTCATATCGGCTGGTATCACAACGTAATGAAACTGGTGCACGACTGGTATATGATACAAGCTGCAGCGGTAGATCCTAAAGCGAGAAAAATGAAATTTGACGACTCATTAATGGGCCAGTTAATACGCTTCGTATCTTCTCATGAGTTGGGTCATACCCTGGGATTAATGCATAACATGGGCAACAGCAGCCAGACACCGGTTGAAAAATTAAGAGACAAGACATGGGTCGAAGCAAATGGACATACTGGCTCAATCATGGATTATGCACGTTTCAATTATGTAGCACAGCCCGAAGATCACATAACCGAGAAAGGTTTGTTTCCACGAATAGGAGATTACGACAAATGGGCAATTCGGTGGGGCTACGGCTATATTCCCGGAGATACCAAAGAAGAGCAAAAATCGGCAAGCAATAAACTGATCATAAAAACTTTAACCGAAAATCCCAGGACCTATTTTGGCACTTTTGAATTAGGGAACCAAAACGATCCAAGAAACCAGCGTGAAGACCTGGGCGATGACGCGATGAAAGCCAGCGCATATGGTATCAGAAACCTGAAGTTGATTTTGAAAAATTTAAATGAGTGGACTAAAGATGATGTCGATCAAAATGAAAATATTGATGAAATGTATACCCAATTAGTTGGCCAGTTCCGCCGCTATATAGGACATGTTACATCTAATATTGGAGGCGTTTACGAAACCATTAAAACCTCTGCTCAGAATGAGCCTGTTTATGAAGTTACGCCAAAAGCAAAACAACGTGAGGCAGTTTCTTTTCTTCAAAGTCAAATCTTCACTACTCCCCGATGGTTGCTGTCAAAAGACATATGGGACCGCATAAACAATCCTGGTGAACCTGACCCTGTTGTAACTTCACAGGAGATTGTCTTAAATAGTCTTTTAAGTAATTCCCGTCTTAACCGGATGCAGGAATCAGCTGAACGCTTTGGAACAGTGAAAGCATATAGTGCAATAGAACTGTTTAACGATATTCAAAAAGCATTATTCAGTGAACTTAAGTCAAAACAACCGATTGATAACTACCGCCGAAGGTTGCAAAAGAGTTATTTCGATAAGCTTAATGACTTGCTTAACCCGAGTTCCGGGTTTACCATATCATTCGGTGGCTCCAATTCATTAATATCGTCCCTTGATATGAGCCACACCGATATCCCGTCCATCGCCAGGGCACAATTGGTACAGTTACAAACAGCAGTTATAACTGCAATCCCCGGCACTACCGACAAGATGAGTAAAATACATTTGTTAGACCTTAAGCAAAGAATTAAAGAAGTGCTGAATCCTGGAAAATAAAGCTCAATTTTATTCCAAATAAAAGCCCTGGCAGAATCACCGGGGCTTTTATTTTAGCACCTTTTTTTGGTTCCGGCTTATGAAGCCTTCATCAACATCGTTGTATCACTCCCTTGTACCGCAAACCATTACTCATCTTATTTCACCCATAGTTTGTTCCTATTTTCGAAATCCACAAACGTTCTTTAGCAGCCTTTTTTTTATTTGACTTTGCTGATCAACACTTGATACGAAGTGTTACGAAAACCTTCACTTAAGCCTCACTCACCCAATAATTTTTTGCCTTAATACCTCAATGACTATTCATACCTGAGGGCCACAATGGGATCTAATTTAGAAGCTTTGATCGCAGGCCATAATCCCGCCGTCAGGCCAACGATACTACAAATAACAATACCTGTAATAACCCAGCCCCATGGAACCACAAACCCTGTTTTTACAACCATTGCAAAAACGTTTCCTACCAATACACCAAGCACGATTCCAAAAAAGGCACCCAACAGGCTGATAATAATTGACTCAAACAGAAATTGATTCCTGATACTTTTTCTGGTACCGCCCAGCGCCTTGATTAAACCAACTTCCTTGGTTCGTTCTGTAACAGCAACCAGCATTATATTCATTAAGCCAATTGCAGCGCCAATTAAAGTTATCAGTCCGATTGCGCCTGCAGAGCCAGAGATACTTGACAATAGACTGATAAAGGTTTCGGCGACGCTATCACTTTTATCGATGAAAAAATTGTCATTATCCTTAATATCAAGCCTGCGTATTGCCCTGAATGTTCCTGTCGCTTCTCCTATTGCAGGCTCCATTTGTGTTAGATCATTCACCATTACGTTGATCGTGTACGATGAACTCGAGTTAGGTAACCGCCGAACATTGTTGTAGCTTGTTACAGCAACTTTGTCCATTTGCATAAATACACTGCTTCCTTTTGGTTTAAGTAACCCGATAACCCTGTAGGGCCGATTTGCAATCCTTATAATTTTATCAACAGCACCTTCCGGGTTTTTTGGAAAAAGTTTTTTAGCAATATCACTTCCCAATAAACAGACATTTCGACCGGTTTCAACATCCAGCCGGCTAAAGTTTCTACCAGACTGTAAGGAATAGCCGCTGATTAATAAAAAGTTTTCATCTCCCCCATCAATATGTAGTTCCGGGGTTGTCTCTTTATTTTCGTATTTGGCAATCAGCTGTCGCGGCCCATTCAGCTGGATTCCAACGAGAGAGGGGAACCTGTAGTCTTCTTTGAACATTCTTGCCTGTAATAAATCTATTCTTTTTCCTACGTTAGAATTTTTGTCTGGCTTCGCACCTTTTCTAACCTGCGATACATTACTACGTCTCCCAATATTGATGTTACGGTCTTTATAACGGATGGTAAAAGCATTTGCACCCAAAGTTGTAAAGCTTTCCTTAATACTTTGGTTCATTGCCTGAATTGCTGTAATAATGCCTATTAAAGCCATTATTCCAAAAGCTATAATGGCAACGGTAATCCCGGTTCGTAGTTTATTACTCGTTACAGTTTTATAGGACAGTGCTAAAATGTCGCTGGTCTTCATAATCAAATATAAGATAATGTTGGAAGCGTAGGACCGGTAAGAAGCCGGAAATCACCAGTTCTATTTGGAAGATCGCAAGTAGACAACCACATTGACCCAACCACTAGTAAGGCTAATTATGAAGTAACTTGCTATGGCGAATAAAGATTTACTGGTACAAGGGAGTGACACAACGATGTTAAATCCTCATTCCAAAAACCTGCTACAAAAAGAATCCTAACCATTATTTATCGCAAGCATAAACCGGTTAGAAATAAAGTAGACTTAAAAGAGCGTTAGGGAATATGCCTAAGACAACAATGAGGATGGCAACAAAAAGCAACAGGTATTTAAAGCGGGCAGTTAAAGGTGCAATCACAATATTTCCCTCTTTAAAATACATTGCCTGGATGACCTTAAAATAATAATAGGCACTTACAGCAGCAAACAAAACACCTATGATAACAAGACCAAGGTATTTGCCTGTTTTGACCACTGAAGCGAGCATATAATACTTGGCGAAAAAGCCCCCAGTCAACGGTATACCGGCAAGGGACAACAGAAAAATGGCAAGTAAGGCGGCAATCAAAGGTTGAGATTTGGAAAGACCATTAAACCCTTCCAGGGTCATATCATCCATTTTTGCAAGAACAGAAAAGATGCCGATAGTCGCAAGAGAATAAGCAGCGGCGTATAGAAGAAGACCCTCTTTGGCTACATCATTAACAGCAAAAAGTGCAAACAACATAAAACCTGCCTGGGCAATACTGGAGTACGCCAACATTCTTTTTACACTTTGCTGAAAAACGGCTGTAAGATTTCCAAAAGCAAGTGTAAGGACGATTACAATTGCTATCAGTCGTTCAGTTTGGCTACCCATGGTTCCTAAACGGCCCTCAATTAGTCGTATAAATGCTGCAAAACCAGCCACCTTTACCACAGTGGCCATAAAAGAAGTGATTACGGCGGGCGCACCGTCGTAAACATCAGGTGTCCAAAAATGAAAAGGAGCCGCAGAAACTTTGAAAGACAAAGCGATAAAGATCAGAACCATTCCTAACGCACTCAGATAAGAAACAAGTCCCTCTTTTATTACACCCTCAACCATAAAAGTACCCCCTGAACCATACAACATTGCAATACCCATCAGCATTATTCCCGTTGAGAAGGAACCCATCAAAAAGTATTTCAAAGCTGCCTCGTTACCCTTTAGATTTTTTTTATCGCTACCAGTGAGGATGTATAATGGAATAGAAAGTATTTCTATCCCAATAAACAACATGAGTAAATTAGTATATGAGGTTACAATACCGATACCACAAAGAACAAAAAATATCAGGGCATGTGCTTCAGCAGTATTACTACCTGCTTTTTCCAGGTCTCTCCCACTTAGCATGACATATATTAAAGTGGAGAAAATACAAATGCTGTTAAAAAGCAAACCAAACTGGTCAAAATGAAGAAAGTTGGTTGTATCTATATTGAAGATGGCAGAACCATGGCTTTCAGTAACATTAAATACGAGTAACAGCAATAATGCAACGGCGGAAATGCTTTTGTAAGCAGAACGATTATGAATGAAAATGCCGCTAAACATCATAACCACACCAAAAATTGCCGAAAGTATAATCGTATTCATAAGTAAACTAAATGAGGCCGCTATTTTATTTGAGCTATAATTTTTGTAACAGTGTCGCTGGTTAGGTTAAGCATTGGTTGAGGGTAAAAGCCAAATATCAGAACCACCGCAACCAATATCCCTAGCATTAGTTGAGCTCCAGCAGGAACATTTAATGCAATTGTTCCTTCATTTCTCACTTCACCATAAAATACCTTTTGAACCATCCAAAGTGTATATACAGCTGCAAGTATAATACTGATACATGCAACAGCAGCTAACAAAGGACTGTAACGGAAAACACTATTGAACATCAAAAATTCACCCACAAAAGAATTGGTTAAAGGCAAGGCTATATTGGCAAAAGACATGACAACAAACATGATCGCCAGAATAGGTGCTTTTTGAGCAAGACCTCCTAACTCGCTAAACTTGCGTGTTCCTAATTGTTGTTCAATTACGTCTATCACTATCCACAAGCCAATAATGTTTACACCATGGGCAAACATTTGAAATATAACTCCCTGCATTCCTGCTGAACTGCCCGTAAACATGCTCGCTGCCATTAACCCGATGTGGGCAATTGAAGAGTACGCAACCAGTCTCTTCATATCGTCTTGTCGGATTGCAATCAAACTGGCGTATATCATTCCAGTAACAGCTAAAATCATTACAATGTCAGCCATCTTTACCGACGCGTTTGGAAACATTGGTAACAACCATCTTATTACTGCAAAAACACCCATTTTAACCATGATACCGCTTAGCACCATCGTAACTGCAGTAGGTGCCTGCTCATATGTATCTGGTTGCCAGGTATGAAAAGGAAAGACAGGCATCTTGATTGCAAACGCAATAAAGAACAACCAAAAGATAAAATTTTCTTCACCGGCAGTAAGTGCAAGATTATGCAAAGAGCTGATTGCAAACGAATGGTCGGGTGTTTTGTAATAGACATACAAAATACCGACAAGCATCAATAGAGAACCAAGGAACGTATAGACAAAGAATTTGAAAGTAACAGGTATCCTTTTTTCACCACCCCATTTTGAACAAAGAAAATAAGCAGGAATAAGTGCAAGTTCCCAGAAGAAATAAAACAGGAATAAATCCATCGCACAAAAAACACCCATCAATCCTGCCTGTGTCAATAGCATAAAACCATAAAAGGCATTTGCGCTTTTATAGTTGTTATTATAGGTTGAAGCAAAAATGATTGGAAAGGAAACGGCAGTTAAAAGCGTAAGTATTTTTCCCATCCCATCTAAAGAAACTGAAAACCTGCTTCCTAACATTGGTAGCCATTGAGCATCAGCAGAAATGGAGCTGCCATTTTGAAAAAGGCTGATTAAAGAAACTGCAAGTGTTGCAACCGAACTTAACAATGCAAATGCTTTTGCACTTCTTTCCTCTTTTATAAAGAAAGAAAGTAAGCCGGTCACTAAAGGAATTACAATCAATAAAACGGGAATCATACTTTATTTTTACCTGCAATTATTTTGAAAAATAGTTTAGCAAAGGGTTTAGATTATTGCCGTAAAAAACGAGGATAATCATTAATACCATACTTAAAACCATCAGAAGAATATAGTTACCAACCTGACCACTTTGCATTAACCTAATTTGGCGCCCCGCATAATTCACGCCTCTGCCTACACCATTTACGATTCCATCGATCCCACTTTTCTCTACTACATTCTTTAAAAATCCTCCAAGCGCTACTAGTGGATTTGCAATCACTCTATCATACAGTTCATCTACATACCACTTACTTGCAAGAAATTTTCCTGCGCCTTCCGGTTCAGCTATCTCAGGCTTTTTGCTAAATCTTGTCCATGCAAAAATGATAGCGATGACAGCCAGGGCTACAGAAATACCCATCAACATAAATTCGGTTCCGGCATTAAATCCTTCTGTTCCTGCTTCGTTTGTCTTTCCAATAACCGGGGCAAGGAAATGCTCCAGCGCATGAGCATTATGAGCAAATGCTTCAGGAATTCCGACAAAACCACCGACTACACTTAGAATAGCAAGAATAATCAAAGGAATGGTCATAGCTGAAGGACTCTCATGCAAGTGATGCTCCTGGTCGTGACTACCACGAAATTGCCCTAAGAAAGTCATCACATACAAACGGAACATGTAAAAGGCAGTAAGACCTGCGGTGATTGCACCTATTGCCCAAAGAACTTTATTGTGCTCATAAGCGGCAGCAAGGATTTCATCCTTACTAAAAAAACCGCTAAATGGAGGAATACCTGAAATGGCTAAACAAGCCAATAAAAAAGTAATATGAGTTATAGGCATATACTTTTTCAAGCCGCCCATCATCCGGATGTCCTGTTCATTGCCCATTGCATGAATAACACTACCAGCGCCAAGGAACAATAAAGCTTTAAAGAAAGCATGTGTCATGACGTGGAAAACTGCTCCTGTGTAGGCACCCACGCCTAAACCGAGGAACATATATCCTAATTGGCTAACTGTTGAATAAGCTAGCACTTTTTTAATATCATTTTGTTTTAAGGCAATAGTTGCAGCTAGGAAAGCTGTAGCCAAACCAACAACAGCAACAACAGCTTGAGTAGTTGGAGCCATCGTGTACAAAACATTGCTGCGAACAATCATGTAAATACCGGCTGTAACCATCGTTGCCGCATGTATCAAAGCAGATACAGGGGTCGGACCAGCCATTGCATCAGGCAACCATGTATACAAAGGAATTTGAGCACTTTTTCCCATAGCCCCAACAAACAATAACATGGTAATTCCAGTTACTTCGGCAGTGCTGAAAGTGGATGCTCTGGAAAAAACTTCACCATAAGAAACAGTTCCCAATTTTGCTAAAATCCAAAACACAGCAAGTAAAAATCCAACATCACCAATACGATTCATTACAAACGCCTTTCGAGCTGCGTAATTATAATTGTTGTTTTTAAACCAAAAACCAATTAGTAAATACGAGCAAAGACCCACACCTTCCCAGCCAATAAACATAATTAGATAGTTTGCTCCCAACACTAATAATAACATCGAGAAAACAAACAGGTTTAGGTAGGCGAAATATCGTCCATAATGTTGTGTCTCTTCATTATGCATATAGGATGTAGAATACAAATGAATGAGAAAACCGACACCGGTAATAATTAATAAGAAAAGAGACGATAACTGGTCAACCTGGAAGGAAAATGGAATATTAAATGATTGAATATTTATGAAGTCAAACAGGTGTACAATTTGAGGTTGGAAGTTATCCTGCTTCACTTCGAAAAAAATGCCAAGGCTTACTGCAAAAGAAGCCAGGATAACACCGCTTCCAATGATACCTATCAATGATTTAGATAAT
>Ga0181463_1000360_pt1 | contig 12450 bp, 8 predicted proteins | sample InSIn1gowninarea_FD_119071 | JGI IMG/M metagenome (GOLD analysis project Ga0181463, IMG submission 119071) | Clean room microbial communities from NASA Spacecraft Assembly Facility at Jet Propulsion Laboratory, Pasadena, California, USA -... ... | reverse complement strand
CAAGCATCAATGACTTGATTGGTGAATGGTGTTGGGTAATTATCTTTACGGAATTCTTTGTTTAGGTCCCTAAAATCAGTACAACCTGACCAGGAAGGATAAATTATCAAAAAATATAGAGGAGCATCCTCATAAATGGGTGCTTTCCCTTATGCATACATCATCTCAACACAAAACAAAGGTACATAACCAGCCTCCCTAAGGCCATGGTGGCGCCGTCTATGCATCAAGAGCCAATATGGGACCATTTGTAGTTGTCGCCATAACAATATGGTGAAAATTCATCTGATGCTCCCGCTCCTACACATCATTGTCTCAACCACAACCTCTAGAAGGTGATCCCATCCCTTAAGGGGCACACCTCCAATCATGGTCTCCACTCGTCTCCAAGAGTCACAGTATCATTGTAACCCCACCTCTGCATCATCTCGTCATGCCTTAGCCTCCTCAGCTCATGCAACCAGCCTATCTATAACCATAGGCCCCTCTCTGAAGGACCCACCAATCTCCATCTGACGTCATTGTCCCAGTCTCTCTCGAGGAGCAACCAGTGGCCTCAGTACCTAGGGTCTCTGAGGAACAAGTGCTTATGAGCCTCATCATTAGGTAATTATATGGGCCTTAATATACCTCCTAACTAGTGAAATCAACTCTTCTCACAATTTATTACATATTTTGATGATATTTTGTTTAATGAGATGGGTTAAAGTGAGATATTATGCCTAGTGGAATAATATGCATTGAATGTAGGTTGGAAGACAAAATCAAGGAATTTTGGCAAGACTAAGGTTTGAAACTAGAATGGGAAAAGGGAGAGAGATTATAGGAGGTAAATCCTCCTCATTTACTCCTCCCCCATTCGAATATTCCTCCATTAATCACACGAGCTCGAAGTGCAATCAACAAACTCATGAAGATCAAAAAGGCAGTCGAGAAAGTGATAGACAAAGAGTTATTTCATCTCAAATTTGGGAGCCGAGCCTCCCTAGATTTAAGGAATTCATTGGGGACTTCATTTGTATAAGTATATAGGCCTAGACCCTGATTAGGATTTGAATTTTTGTTGTAAAAAAGCTAGTTATTTTTGAGCTCCAGACTTGTGGAAGACATTAATGTAATTTTCTATTTTGATAATGAAAATGAGATTTTTCTTGATCCATCATTGATTTAACTTAGAGGGATAAAGCTCTTGGGTTAGGTCCCATCCCTAGTAGCAAAGGCTCCTCTTCTTGTATCTGTATGCTTGTCTTAGGTTCATAGATTCATGGTTAAATTGTCTTTAGAAGTATTTCATTGCAAGTAATGTAGATTTGGTTAGATGTATCTTGTGCTTGATGTTTTTATATATCTTGATGGTTATATGTGTATGATACATGCCAGTATAGGATTTGATTAGCGATGCAATCAACTATATGATTTTGATCTCTGGGTATATGTGTAAATTTGATTTGATCAAACTATCTAGCAAACCTTTGTTCATGCATATAATTGCAAAAAATCAGGAATTGCGGACTTGGAACGTCCTATTTAATTGTGATACTATGAGTTGGGAATCAGGGAATACATGTAGGTGACAGATGCCTAGGTGGTGGACATCGACCAGGAGGCCTATGATGACATCATATTCTGCTTGATTGTTGGTGAATGACCTGATACATAGCCCATTGAAGAGACAAGGTGCTCTGTCAGGAGAGTATATGGCCCATGCTACATCAATGAGATTTTGCAACCATTGAGATGCGTCTCCAACGAAACCATGGTGATAAGCTGGTGGAACGTCCATCTATTTACATGAGAGGAGAGAGCAGTTTTTAGAATACATCTACGGGGAGATGATCATCATAAATAATAAGCCACTGTACATACATGCTTACTCTAACATTTTATGGGTGAATTTTTTTGAGGTAAAGACCATTGATGGGGGTTTTTAGGCAAGTCCCATATGTATCTAATAGTATGTATGCCCCCTTGAAAAGGAAATGTTTGATGATGTATGGGCCCTTCCAAAGGGTTGTGAACTTTCTGGGTCCTATTGCTTCTTGGGAAACATCATAGCAGAGGACTAACTCTCCCTCAGTGAATGTCCAAGGGGTGATATTGTGGTCGAATGAGGCTTTGACCCTTTTCTTGTGGGCTTCATTTTGTTGAAGGGATTCTCGCCGATGTTTGTCGATAGGGTCTAGCTAGACTAATCTTTGTTCAAGTGGTTTGATGTCTTCTAGAAGCTTGATGGCTGAGTGTAGCATGGCGATTTCAAACTCAATAGGGAGCATGGATTCTATACCATATACAAGTTGGAAGGGTGTGAATCTTGTGGATGATTTTATGATGGTGTGGTATGCCCACAGGGTTGAGAACACCATGTGGTTCCAGTTAGTTTTGTGAGTGTTTACTGGTGGGCTCCAGTATTGTAGCAATAATGCTACAACTCCTGGAGCTTCCTTCTCTAATTTTATCAACCCGGTAGTTCGTAACAAACTTGGAAGCGACGGTGCTGTATGCACAAGTACTAGCTCTTGTCGCATCTGTCACTTGGTTAGCTGGCACAAGTCCGCTAGGGCTCAAGCCAACTTCTATATGTTCTCAGAAGAAGCTTTCTAAATGATGAACGAAGGCCATCTCAAAGGAAATTAACCTACTTTGCAAGAATGAACTGAAAGTCAACCAAACATGGAAACCCTAGTAAACCCTAATCTGACTAACTTAATCCCTACAATGCAATGATGGGAATGCAACTCCTAACAATGATGCCATTAATTCTAGTGATGTGAGATGCATGAATTTAGACTACTTCCATTGAAGAGAACATGTTTTTATATTTTTGCTTAAGTGGTTGGAGTTATTATGATTGTGTTTCTTACTGGGTTTTGACTATGCAGGGGTAGTTCGAAGGGGAGGAAGGCTTGGGAAAGGTTAGGAGGGCTAGGAGAGGTTCCAGGGGATCCCTGACATCATTCCACAGAAGTCCACAACGTTCAGGTGCTTGGCAACCGAGTTTGCAGGCTTCTACAGGATGTCTGTAGGGGATCCTACAGGAAGCTCGGGATTTCTACAGGAAGTTTGCTACCTTCTACAGGATGTTCTGCAGTTGGAGTTTTGGGTGATGGAGGAGTGAAGGAGTTGTATGGGAGGATAGGTAGGATGAAAAGGGAGCTTGATATGGCTCAGGGGCAGAGAGATGAGATGGTGAGAGAGTGCGTAAAGTTGGTTGGTGGATAGAAGGGTGGAAGCAATAAAGAATCAAAAAGATGGAGCTATGTGAAAAGTACAAGGGTTGGAAGGAAAACGAGCTGAACAGAGGACGAGTAGGTGACTTGGGCACGGTTGAGAAGAAGAAGAAGATAATAGAATGATGTTGTGCAGTGTAAATGAAACAAATCACCTATGTCTTGCACAAAACCAAGAATTCCTCAACCTATTCTAACTGTGTTATTAAATCAACGAACAGCAATGTAAAATGTAGAGAGAAATCGTGCATGGTGTTGGAACGAAGAAGTATTGCTCAAGATCAGAATGCATGGACGGTTCTACGACTGAAATGATTGTGTTGCAGATTGCATGAACGTATAAGACTACATTTTTGGTGGTTGGTACGGTCTACACCCCCAATCTCTAAACAGAGATGGCAGTGAGTGCACTATCAACCTTTTCTTGGAGCTCTGATGAATTATAATCCTCCTACTCTAATCTAAGCTACTGAAAGTACTTTAACCATAAACTAATCCTACTCAATCACATCAAAGAAATTGAATCAACAGACTGTGTTTTCCAAATACATGTCAAGACAAAGAAATGAAGTGCTGAAAGGAAAGACAAGTAACAATACAAGGAAAAGGAGGTCTATTGCTCTCAGGTTGGGCCCTAACCTGAGAGCTATAGCTCCTCTAAGAACTCAGACTTGAATCCAAAGCTGCCTACCTTTTATTAACAGATCATAATCATGAGTCTAACAACATGCCAAAACTGGCTTACAAAGGGCAAAAACACCGAGTTGTAGCTCATACTCAGAAATTGCAACAATAGTTCAAAAGTTCAACAACTTCCTATCAAAGGCTACGGCCTCAATATTTATACATGATGAGGACCAAGCTGGATTCCTCAATTAGTGGAGCTTGGATTTCCAACTAAAAGTAAACTGCTATTCCTGTAGAATCTATTGGCTGCCTTCTAGCTCGGTGGGGATAGCTGTTGGAGCTCGGAGTTGGGGTGGAGATCATGAGGAAGGTCATTCAAGACTGTGGACAACCTCCCTATAAACCCGCAATGCCACCTTGGCTGTCTCCTTGTCTCCATCTGCGTGGTCTTTGCTCCATTTAATGTCAAAAAACCTGAAATCATCATGTATTAGTCACATAGGAATAATACCTGCCCTTCTTCCTACAAATAACACGAATATACTAATAAATGATGCATAAGTGATAAAAGATGAAGGGTTGAGAAAGGTAGGTAGGCCAAATGAGCCCAAATTGTTACCAAAACTTGGGGCTCATCATTTACCATACAATGTAACATGTCTTTTAGGACTTTGTTGACATATTCTACTTGTCCATTGGATTGGGGCTAGTATGGAGATGCAAACTCATGGGAGAAACCAAGGAGTTGGGATAGCTCTTGAAAGATTTCATTTTCAAAACGTTTACCGTGATCTGAGATTAACTCTTTGGGAACACCAAACCATGTTATGACATGGTTAAAGAAAAATCGTGAAGTATTTTTAGTGGTGTTATTATAGGTGGGCACTGCTTCTGCCCATTTGGTAAAATAGTCCATGACTACTACAATGTATTTGTGGTTGCTAGGTGATGGGGGGTTACAAGTCATATAGTTGATGCCCCATTTGCAAAATGGGCCAACCATTATAACTGGATGTAAGGGGTCAGGTGGTGCACATGCCTTAGGAGAGTATTTTTGGCATCACTCACATATTTTGACTACTTGTATACAATCATGGAAGAGGATGGGCCAGAAATAACTAGCACGGGGGATCTTTTGGGCATTGGCCATCCTAGATAGATGGCCATTGCATGCCCTAATCTGACAATCATTTAAGGTTTTGTCACCTTGTTGGTGATCAAGACATCAACGTAGGATGGTCTCAACCCCTCTTCGATAGAGGACATCTCCTAATAGGAGGTAATGAAAAGCTTGTTGGCGTATGCATCTTCAATAGTCAAGTGTAAGCTGATATCTAAAATTTTGAGTTCATAAAAAGAGAAGGTTATTTCCATACCATGGGTCATCTGTAGACACCAAAAATAGATGTTCTTCAAGAAGGACCTCATTAATTAGGGATCCATGATTATCTGTTGGGATATCTGTGATGAATTTAGATAATATGAGTGCTTTTCTGCTCTTGCAGTTGGTAAATTGAAGGTCAAATTCTTATAGAATCACCACCCAACTATGGCTCATTTTGTATCTTATGATTATAGGGCATAATATTTACTGTGGTTAGGGGGCTAATCAACGGTGCTTGGGATAAGATATATTTTAAGTCATTGAATGATTTTTGAGATTGATAATCCCATTGGAAAAGGATGCATTGATGGAGACTTAGAAAACCTTGCGCACATGTGGCATAATTTGGTACAAAATGGCATAGGAAGTTGGCTTTACCTTGTAAGTCTTGTAACTTCTTTAGATTTTTTGGGGGAGGTTCCTCTTTGATGGTCTAGACTTTTAGGGGATCTACCCTAATCCCTTGCTGGGAAATAATGAATCCTAGGAGTCTCCCAGCGTTGACGCAAAACACACATTCGAGAGGGTTCAATCGTAGGTTATAATGGGGACATATTTGGAGCACCACGCAAAGGTCTTCTAAATTGTTGGCATAGTTCTTGGACCATACCGTGAGATCATTCAAATATGTGAGAATGAGGTGAGCTAGAACATGGAAGATGCAGTTCATGGCCCATTGGAAGGTGGCACTGGTGTTTTTAGGATGAAAGGGCATGACTTGGTATGCAAATGTACCCCAAGAGGTAGTGAGTGTTTTTTTGTACTGATCTGTGTGGCGGATCTAAATTTTTTTGTACCTTAAAACCCATCCATAAATGATAAGGCCTCATGATTGGTGCAAGCATCAATGACTTGATTGGTGAATGGTGTTGGGTAATTATCTTTACGGAATTCTTTGTTTAGGTCCCTAAAATCAGTACAAACACGAATGATGCTATGTTTTTACATGATGGGTATAGGGTGGAAACCCAAGATGTGTAAGAAATTGGGTAGATAAATCCATCTTTGTAAAGCTTATCAATTTCTTGATTAATTGTTGTTGCCTTAGAAGGATGAAATTGGCATTATTTTTGGCGGCAGGGTGGGCGTACAACCATGTGTCAATATTATGTTCCACTATTGTAGGACTAAGGCCTGACATCTTTGAGTATTACCATGCAAAAATATCTCTATATTCTTGGAATAGGGATGTGTATGCGACTATTTATCCAGGGGATCATGCTACCCGCAGGGATATTTCCTCAATTTTTCTACAGTATTTTGCATTATTCACTTTTATGGTGGGTAAGATATTGGACATGTTACCTTCCTTAAATTCATCAGGTGCTTGGATGGGGTTTTTGAACAAATCCACTTTTCATGGGGGGAGAGTCTTTTTGTTTCAATGGCATAAATGTCGTGGGTTTTCTTGATGCTAGGGGAAAATGTTTCTTTGGGTAAGAAAACTGAACAATGATGCATGACATCCCAAGGAAACTCGGGTTCCATCATAGCCTTGAGAATATCTTCATTCAATTGGAAAATATTATCCAAGGTTGACTTGGAGTGGGCTGAGTCTTGAGATGTAGACTTGGTTGTGCTAGTGGACGCACACGAATATGACTCGTCAGTTGAAGCTGTATAACTTAGTGAGGTTGACAAGGTGCATATTAGATGGTTTTGCATCATTAGAGTTTGTACCACCATTGAAGTGGACTTTGCGGTCTCAACAGCAAAATATGATGAGCAGACTACACAGATCATGGTTCCTACAGACAAGGAAATAAATTGTATATGATGTTGTGTGTCATTAGCCTTAGGTGGCAGAAAAATATAAGTTATAGGTGGTTGTTACCTTTTTGGAGGAAGTTCTTGCTCTTTTTTTGGTGTATGGGGGGCAATAGAATATTTTTCCATGGGATGCAGGTGTTGAATCCTAAACTGCGAAAATGTGTGTAACATAGGGAAGGCTTCATTGGTATGAGTATCAATGCTACAAATTACGCATATTGGTCTCATGGTACCAGGTGTTCAAGCTTGGTTACCATATGGAAGATATGATCTTTTTTGGTGGTGTTGAGGGGGACTCATATAATAAGGGTTAGGACCTGCTATGGGGAGTCACCTTTCCTTGAACACACACAAAATGGACCTTGATGCTTCATTCCCAGGGGGCGGTGAATGTGTTGATGGTTGGGTCTCTACTCCTGGAAAATCTAAATTATCTATGATAAATCATGGCATGAATCCTAACATTGGACAAAATCGAGAAAGATGTGGACAATTTCATACACGATGGTTGCTGGTGCAAATTTGACAAGTGTGATGCCTGTATCTTGATCTTGTTGGTTGGGTGATGTGAGGAATTGGATACAATTTGTTAAATTCTCATAACTCATGGCATTAGTTGATTAAATGTTTTGATGCATCACATAGAGCACATGTAAGTGATGGTGAGGTATGTGCGTGTTGAGAGCATCTCTAACTGTGGTAGGAGGTTGATGGACCTGTCGGATGAGAGGAGCAAGAGGCTTCTTCACTTATGACATGGAAAATGTTTTTGGGGCCATTCTTTGTGGAGAGTAATGGGGAACTGGGTTGAGTGAGTGTTACTAACACATCTTTGTATCAAGGCTCTTTGGGGCAACTATAGGTATAATTCCCATACTCGGTGCAAATGTCACATGCATGATTGGTGCGTAGTGCTTTATAATGCATGGGTAAATTCTTCTTTTCGATAGAGGTTAGATAGTTTACAGGCTTTTGTGGGGAATGTAGCAAATATTTTAGCGTCTTTAATTTGGGGAACTTATCGGTGGGGTTCCCTATGGTTTCACGCAAAATGCAGGGTTGAGGGGTCTTAGAGGAGGAAGCACTTGGGGCTTCTGTCTCCTTTCCTTTCTTATTATGAACTGGTTTTGGTTTAACTGGTATTGCTACTATCACTATATGTGGCATAGGTGAAACCTGGGTAGGTGTCATATGGGGTTTCTTGTTGTCCTTAGGAGGGATAGGGAAAACTCTTGTTGTAGTGTAAGTTGTGCTCATTGGAGTGGTTTTGGGGGATAAATACTAGACTATTATTGCAAGGGCTAGGTTAGGAAATGTGGTTTTGTGAAACAAAACCTAGTGGTGGATATAAGAAGGGTGTTTGTGTAATTTTGTAAGGTAAAGACTTAACTTCTTTAGTTGCAGTGTTGAGGTGTCTAGAACTGATTCTGATGTTTGGGAGGTGTTTGATGAATTCATCATGCAAATTGGTGCTCCAGTATTTGGGATGTTGTTAGACTCATGATTATGATCTGTTAATAAAAGGTAGGCAGCTTTGGATTCAAGTCTGAGTTCTTAGAGGAGCTATAGCTCTCAGGTTAGGGCCCAACCTGAGAGCAATAGACCTCCTTTTCCTTGTATTGTTACTTGTCTTTCCTTTCAGCACTTCATTTCTTTGTCTTGACATGTATTTGGAAAACACAGTCTGTTGATTCAATTTCTTTGATGTGATTGAGTAGGATTAGTTTATGGTTAAAGTACTTTCAGTAGCTTAGATTAGAGTAGGAGGATTATAATTCATCAGAGCTCCAAGAAAAGGTTGATAGTGCACTCACTGCCATCTCTGTTTAGAGATTGGGGGTGTAGACCGTACCAACCACCAAAAATGTAGTCTTATACGTTCATGCAATCTGCAACACAATCATTTCAGTCGTAGAACCGTCCATGCATTCTGATCTTGAGCAATACTTCTTCGTTCCAACACCATGCACGATTTCTCTCTACATTTTACATTGCTGTTCGTTGATTTAATAACACAGTTAGAATAGGTTGAGGAATTCTTGGTTTTGTGCAAGACATAGGTGATTTGTTTCATTTACACTGCACAACATCATTCTATTATCTTCTTCTTCTTCTCAACCGTGCCCAAGTCACCTACTCGTCCTCTGTTCAGCTCGTTTTCCTTCCAACCCTTGTACTTTTCACATAGCTCCATCTTTTTGATTCTTTATTGCTTCCACCCTTCTATCCACCAACCAACTTTACGCACTCTCTCACCATCTCATCTCTCTGCCCCTGAGCCATATCAAGCTCCCTTTTCATCCTACCTATCCTCCCATACAACTCCTTCACTCCTCCATCACCCAAAACTCCAACTGCAGAACATCCTGTAGAAGGTAGCAAACTTCCTGTAGAAATCCCGAGCTTCCTGTAGGATCCCCTACAGACATCCTGTAGAAGCCTGCAAACTCGGTTGCCAAGCACCTGAACGTTGTGGACTTCTGTGGAATGATGTCAGGGATCCCCTGGAACCTCTCCTAGCCCTCCTAACCTTTCCCAAGCCTTCCTCCCCTTCGAACTACCCCTGCATAGTCAAAACCCAGTAAGAAACACAATCATAATAACTCCAACCACTTAAGCAAAAATATAAAAACATGTTCTCTTCAATGGAAGTAGTCTAAATTCATGCATCTCACATCACTAGAATTAATGGCATCATTGTTAGGAGTTGCATTCCCATCATTGCATTGTAGGGATTAAGTTAGTCAGATTAGGGTTTACTAGGGTTTCCATGTTTGGTTGACTTTCAGTTCATTCTTGCAAAGTAGGTTAATTTCCTTTGAGATGGCCTTCGTTCATCATTTAGAAAGCTTCTTCTGAGAACATATAGAAGTTGGCTTGAGCCCTAGCGGACTTGTGCCAGCTAACCAAGTGACAGATGCGACAAGAGCTAGTACTTGTGCATACAGCACCGTCGCTTCCAAGTTTGTTACGAACTACCGGGTTGATAAAATTAGAGAAGGAAGCTCCAGGAGTTGTAGCATTATTGCTACAATACTGGAGCCCACCAGTAAACACTCACAAAACTAACTGGAACCACATGGTGTTCTCAACCCTGTGGGCATACCACACCATCATAAAATCATCCACAAGATTCACACCCTTCCAACTTGTATATGGTATAGAATCCATGCTCCCTATTGAGTTTGAAATCGCCATGCTACACTCAGCCATCAAGCTTCTAGAAGACATCAAACCACTTGAACAAAGATTAGTCTAGCTAGACCCTATCGACAAACATCGGCGAGAATCCCTTCAACAAAATGAAGCCCACAAGAAAAGGGTCAAAGCCTCATTCGACCACAATATCACCCCTTGGACATTCACTGAGGGAGAGTTAGTCCTCTGCTATGATGTTTCCCAAGAAGCAATAGGACCCAGAAAGTTCACAACCCTTTGGAAGGGCCCATACATCATCAAACATTTCCTTTTCAAGGGGGCATACATACTATTAGATACATATGGGACTTGCCTAAAAACCCCCATCAATGGTCTTTACCTCAAAAAAATTCACCCATAAAATGTTAGAGTAAGCATGTATGTACAGTGGCTTATTATTTATGATGATCATCTCCCCGTAGATGTATTCTAAAAACTGCTCTCTCCTCTCATGTAAATAGATGGACGTTCCACCAGCTTATCACCATGGTTTCGTTGGAGACGCATCTCAATGGTTGCAAAATCTCATTGATGTAGCATGGGCCATATACTCTCCTGACAGAGCACCTTGTCTCTTCAATGGGCTATGTATCAGGTCATTCACCAACAATCAAGCAGAATATGATGTCATCATAGGCCTCCTGGTCGATGTCCACCACCTAGGCATCTGTCACCTACATGTATTCCCTGATTCCCAACTCATAGTATCACAATTAAATAGGACGTTCCAAGTCCGCAATTCCTGATTTTTTGCAATTATATGCATGAACAAAGGTTTGCTAGATAGTTTGATCAAATCAAATTTACACATATACCCAGAGATCAAAATCATATAGTTGATTGCATCGCTAATCAAATCCTATACTGGCATGTATCATACACATATAACCATCAAGATATATAAAAACATCAAGCACAAGATACATCTAACCAAATCTACATTACTTGCAATGAAATACTTCTAAAGACAATTTAACCATGAATCTATGAACCTAAGACAAGCATACAGATACAAGAAGAGGAGCCTTTGCTACTAGGGATGGGACCTAACCCAAGAGCTTTATCCCTCTAAGTTAAATCAATGATGGATCAAGAAAAATCTCATTTTCATTATCAAAATAGAAAATTACATTAATGTCTTCCACAAGTCTGGAGCTCAAAAATAACTAGCTTTTTTACAACAAAAATTCAAATCCTAATCAGGGTCTAGGCCTATATACTTATACAAATGAAGTCCCCAATGAATTCCTTAAATCTAGGGAGGCTCGGCTCCCAAATTTGAGATGAAATAACTCTTTGTCTATCACTTTCTCGACTGCCTTTTTGATCTTCATGAGTTTGTTGATTGCACTTCGAGCTCGTGTGATTAATGGAGGAATATTCGAATGGGGGAGGAGTAAATGAGGAGGATTTACCTCCTATAATCTCTCTCCCTTTTCCCATTCTAGTTTCAAACCTTAGTCTTGCCAAAATTCCTTGATTTTGTCTTCCAACCTACATTCAATGCATATTATTCCACTAGGCATAATATCTCACTTTAACCCATCTCATTAAACAAAATATCATCAAAATATGTAATAAATTGTGAGAAGAGTTGATTTCACTAGTTAGGAGGTATATTAAGGCCCATATAATTACCTAATGATGAGGCTCATAAGCACTTGTTCCTCAGAGACCCTAGGTACTGAGGCCACTGGTTGCTCCTCGAGAGAGACTGGGACAATGACGTCAGATGGAGATTGGTGGGTCCTTCAGAGAGGGGCCTATGGTTATAGATAGGCTGGTTGCATGAGCTGAGGAGGCTAAGGCATGACGAGATGATGCAGAGGTGGGGTTACAATGATACTGTGACTCTTGGAGACGAGTGGAGACCATGATTGGAGGTGTGCCCCTTAAGGGATGGGATCACCTTCTAGAGGTTGTGGTTGAGACAATGATGTGTAGGAGCGGGAGCATCAGATGAATTTTCACCATATTGTTATGGCGACAACTACAAATGGTCCCATATTGGCTCTTGATGCATAGACGGCGCCACCATGGCCTTAGGGAGGCTGGTTATGTACCTTTGTTTTGTGTTGAGATGATGTATGCATAAGGGAAAGCACCCATTTATGAGGATGCTCCTCTATATTTTTTGATAATTTATCCTTCCTGGTCAGGTTGTACTGATTTTAGGGACCTAAACAAAGAATTCCGTAAAGATAATTACCCAACACCATTCACCAATCAAGTCATTGATGCTTG
>Ga0181463_1000356_pt1 | contig 12497 bp, 11 predicted proteins | sample InSIn1gowninarea_FD_119071 | JGI IMG/M metagenome (GOLD analysis project Ga0181463, IMG submission 119071) | Clean room microbial communities from NASA Spacecraft Assembly Facility at Jet Propulsion Laboratory, Pasadena, California, USA -... ... | reverse complement strand
ATGTAGTGATTTGGAGCTACAATAGTTGGATCGGAGGTGCTTGTAAGTGATAAAGAGTGGTACGAACTATGAAAGAAAAATATTTGTTAATGGAAAGTGGATCGAAACAGAGAATTATTCCCTTTTAAAATCTCCTTATACTTTAGAACCGATTGCTGAAATTGCAATAGCGACAAAGGAAGACTTAAATGTGGCTATTTCAGCGGCACATGCTTCTCGAAAAAAGATGGCAAAAATGCCAATTCATCAGCGTTCAGCAATACTTGAGAAATTAGTTGTTTTGTTAGGAAATCGATTTGAAGAAGCAGCTACAATCATTGCAAACGAAGCGGCAAAGCCTATAACAGCAGCAAGAGAAGAAGTAAGGCGTACAATTCAAACGTATAAATTTGCGGCTGCGGAAGCAACACGTATCGGTGGCGAAACGATTTCTTTAGATGCGGCACCAGGAGGAGAGAATCGACTTGCCTACACAGTGAGAGAGCCTCTGGGGGTTATTGGTGCAATCACACCATTTAACTTTCCTATGAATCTTGTTGCACATAAGATTGGTCCCGCGATTGCTGCAGGAAATACAATCGTATTAAAACCTGCTATGCAAACACCACTATCTTCTTTCTTCATTGCCGACCTCTTGCAAGAAGCAGGACTTCCAGATGGAGCTTTAAACGTTGTGACAGGTAGTGGAGAAATAATTGGTAATGGAATTGTCATGGATGACCGTGTCAATATGATTACATTTACCGGTAGTCCTGCTGTTGGGATTGGAATTAGAAATCGTGCTGGCTTAAAACCAGTAACGTTGGAACTAGGTTCTAATGCGGCTGTCATCATTGATAAGGGGATTGATCAGGAAAAGGTTGTAGCGAGATGTGTCCAAGGAGCCTTTAGTAATCAAGGGCAAGTATGTATCTCCTTACAACGTATTTATATTCATGAAGACGAATACGATGAATTTGTTGAAAAACTAGTTGATGAAACGAAGAAGTTAAAGGTGGGTAATCCACTGGATGAAGATACAAATGTCTCTGCTTTAATTTCAGAGAAAGATGTGGAAAGAACACTTTCATGGATTAAAGAAGCGAAAGATGGTGGGGCGATTATTGCAACCGGAGGATACGCAGAAGATAATGCTCTATATCCTACGGTCATTTTGAATGCCCATCCAAACATGCAAGTTTCATGTCAGGAAGTATTTGCTCCAATCGTTATTGTAAACAAAGTAAAGTCAGTACAAGAGGCAATTGGGCACGTAAACAATTCTAAGTATGGCTTGCAAGCGGGAATCTACACAAATGATATTGCACAAGCTTTAGATGCAGCGGATGAATTAGAAGTTGGCGGAGTTATCATTAATGATATCCCAACTTTCCGTGTCGATCATATGCCTTATGGTGGCGTGAAGGAAAGTGGTACAGGTAAAGAAGGTATCAAATATGCAATTGAAGAAATGACAGAAATGAAATTAGTCGTTATAAATCGTAACTAAAGGAGTGTAAGAAGAAAATGGATGATCGTCAGTTCCGAAATGCAATGGGAAAATTCGCGACAGGTGTTACCATTATTACAACTTCAGTAAACAATGAAGCACATGGTATGACAGCCAATGCATTTATGTCAGTTTCACTTTCTCCTAAACTAGTGTTAATCTCTATTGGGGAAAAGGCGAAAATGAATGAGTACATTAAAGAATCAGGGAAATTTGCTGTCAGTATTTTGTCAGAAGATCAACAAGAAATGTCAATGATTTTCGCTGGTCAAATAAAAGAAAATCGTGATGTTGACTTTAAATGGATGAATGAGTTGCCAGTAATCGATCAAGCACTCGTGAATCTTACGTGCAATGTTCGTGATTCATATATTGCTGGTGACCACACGCTATATGTTGGAGAGGTAACAGACCTTTCTTTAGAAAACGGAAATCCTTTGTCATTCTTTGAAGGCCAATATAAAAACATTAGCTAATAAGAAATGCGTAAACGCCTTGAATAGCCTCAGGCATGGCATAAGACGCACATGAATAGAAGGCGTTCTTTGCCTTCAATTCATGTGTGACTTATGACCCCGAGGGGTTAGGAGCTTGCGCTAGACACGAAAATTAAGTACAAAAAACGTATACTTTATTATTATATTTTAATAATTGGGGTGATGAAAAAATGGAAGTTGTAAATTTAAACCATCCTCTTGATCTTACAGTTTCACTTAATAGTGAACCGTGTGTCATGGCACTTGGCTTTTTTGATGGTGTACACAAAGGACATAGAAAAATTATTGAAACTGCAAAAGAAATTGCAAAAAAGGAGAAAATTAAATTTACCGTTATGACATTTTTTCCTCATCCTAGTAATGTCATTAGTAAAACAAAAAAAATAGATTGTTATCTATCGCCTTTGCCTGTAAAAAAGGAAATATTTAAAAGTTTGGGAATTGAAAAATTATTTATTGTAAATTTTAATACGGATTTTTCGAAATTTTGCCATCAACAATTTATAGAACAGTATATCGTCGGTTTAAAATGTCAACATGTTGTTGCAGGGTTCGACTTCACCTATGGCTATAAAGGTCAGGGCAATATGAATCAAATGGTTGTAGATAGTAATGGAAGATTTGACGTAACGACGGTTTCAAAATTGGAGCATAATCATGAGAAGATAAGTTCGACTGCTATTCGAGAAATGTTAATGACAGGTGAAGTACAAAAGATCCCAATGTATTTGGAAAATCATTATTCAATAAAAGGAAAAGTAATTCACAATTATCATATAAATCATAATGAGACTGTTTTGACAATCACTATTGACCATTCATATCACTTACCTAAAAAGGGTCTTTATAAAATAACTGTAGAATTAGACAACTCCATTTTCGCCGGCACCTTTCATGTTCCGATACATAATACAGGTACAATTGAAGTTCATTTATTAAAAAGTAATATAAATTATGATGAAGGTAATATTACTTTGTATTTTATTGAGCAAAAATTAGGGGATAGTCAAATTGAAGAATATGAAAGCATGTTTATCGTTAAATAGTAGTCGAAAAACGAAAATAAGTAGCCTCCAATTCATATGAAGTGAATCTGGGGGCTACTTTTGTTAAATAGAATAATAGGCTTTATATGTCCATTCATTAAATTGCAGCTGTAAAGATTTTAGGAATAAAAGACCAGACCAAATATACCTGATAGAACAATTACCAAAGCAGGATGGATCCGGAATTTAATTAATGTGAATAAGGAAATACCGAAGATGAAAAGAAGTCCGATTGAATAGGTAGAGATAGGGCCGATTAGTCCATTTGATAAAGCGAATTTAATTGCTGCATAAACGATGAGTCCAACGATAATTGGTCGCAATCCATAAAATGCCGACTTAACAATAGGATTTTTGTTCGTTTTGTAAAAAAAATGCGGCGACAATTAAAATAATCATCAATGATGGTAATACCATTCCTAGTGCAGAAACGACCGCTCCAGGGAATCCCGCTATCTGATAACCAACAAAAATTGCACTATTTGTAGCAATAGGACCAGGAGACATACCTGCAATCGCAATAATGTCGGTAAATTCTTGAGTAGTCATCCAATTATGGGCAGTTACCTCGGTTTCAATCACCGGAATCATTGCGTAGCCTCCACCGAATGAGATAAACCCAATAATGAAGAATGTTTTAAAAAGTTCAACTAAAATCATTTCGTTCTTTCACGCTCCTTTCTTTTCAAAACCATCTAGCTCTGTTTTATAGCCAAGTCGTCCTTTAATTTTAACGAGACACACCCCAGTAATGGCACCGAGTAGAATAATGATGGCAGGGTGAAAATGAAGGAAGAACAGAACCAACACAGTCACACCAGCTGTGACAAGCGTTGTTTTATCAATGATTGCCATTTGGCCTATTTTATACGCTGCAAAACAGATAAGAGCAACGATGGCTGGTCTGATTCCATTAAAAGCTGCCTCCATTGCTGGGTTACCTTTAAAATAAAGATAGGACATGCTTAGAGCAATTACAATGAGAAAGGTTGGAATTAATACACCGAACATTGCCGCGATTGCCCCAGCAACCCCAGCAATCCGATAACCAATAAATGTAGCTGAATTGATTGCAATTGCTCCAGGTACGGACTCTGCCACTGCAAATATATCGGTAACATCTTCAACTTTTACCCATTTCTTTTTTGTGACAACCTCTCTTTCAATCATCGGAATCATTGCATAACCTCCACCGAATGTTACTGGACCGATTTTTAAAAAGGTGTAAAAGATTTCTGTAATCAGTTTCCAATTTGTTTTCATATGAACACCCCTTTGAATGATCTTTAATTCCTAAATTTAGTATAACATTCTTTTTACCATTTTGGACATAAGTATTCAGGGATTAAAATAAAATCTTACTCTTCTTAAAAATATGGTCAGGAAATTATTTATAAAAAAATTTGTAACCTTCAAAAATCTTTTGACTAAAATGGTTAAAAGATTTAGACTATAGTAAGTGGAAGCGTTTACCATAAGGTTGTTACCGAGAATTTACTAATCATGGAAAATTATTTAAAAAGTGTCAGGCTGATTAATGAGGAGGATGTGTAAGATGAATAATTTAAAAGTTACGATGCTTGGAACTGGAAGTCCAAGACCAGATCTTGAACGATCAGGTCCTGCACAAGTACTAACAATCGGAGATACGAATATTCTGATTGATTGTGGGGAAGGTACGACCACCCAACTGATGAAAGCAGGTATTCCACCGGAAAGCATTACCTATTTATTTATGACTCACTTGCATTCAGATCATATCTTTGGATATGGACAATTTCTATTAGGAGGATGGGGACTTGGCCGCCGAAAATTAACAAATATTTTTCTTTCATAGTTCGTACCACTCTTTATCACTTACAAGCACCTCCGATCCAACTATTGTAGCTCCAAATCACTACATTTCCATTATTCAATTAATTATGTTATTCTTAGAATGATGGTAAAAGAAACGACAGATTTACTGAGTTTCGCCGCACAGTCAAATGCCGTTCTTTCACCAATTCTAGATTAATAGTTTCTATTTTTTATTCGTTTATTAGATAACAAACACTGGTTTAGCTTGCTTTAATTTACCAGGCTCAGTAGTGATTTGTTCTCCAGTTTCAATGTCTAAAACAGTTGATGCTTCATTAAACCAGCAGTCTGGTGCTTCTGCTCCCCAGAACGTTTGGCGACGTTGATCATTTAAGTCCCAACGAACTGGTTTGAAATCTGGATCACTTGTTAAGTAGTCTCCGTTGTATAATTCGATACGGTGTCCGTCTGGGTCTCTTAAGTATAAGAAGAACGCATTAGATAAACCGTGACGTGCAGGTCCACGCTCAATATTTTCTGCATAGCCAAGAGCTGCAAGAACATCACACCCTTGAATTAGAGCCATTGGATCACTTAACCAGTAAGCTACATGGTGAACACGTGGTCCTGTACCATTCATAAATGCTACATCATGTACAGTCGGTTTACGGTGAATCCATGCTGCCCAAAGTTTTCCATCTTCATCATCAGTGTACTCTGAACAAGCAAATCCTAAATCATTGATGTAGAAATCATACGCCTTTTGTACATCAGGCACCATATTGTTGAAGTGGTCTATACGTTGTGCCTTAGCACCTTGATATAAATCGTATCGTTGAAGCATTCTTTCTGCTGTATCCATTTTTGCAAAAAACTCAATCGGTAAGCCTGAAATATCTTGAACTCGTAATGCGCGTCCAACTGCATGTTGGCTACCTTCTTCAAGCCATTTTGTTTTTAATCCTTTTTGTTCAAATAATGCAGCTAATCGATCTAAATCTTCTTCAGAGCGTACTTTATAACTTGTCACTTCAATATTCGGAGTGTCTGCTTTTTTCAAGACAAGACTATGGTGAACATGCTCTTCGAGACCTCTTAAGTAAATTGTAGAATCATCAGATTCTGTTTCAATTAAGCCAAGCCCTTTTACATAAAACTCGCGAGATTTTTCTAAATCAGTCACATGTAGGATCGCTCTTGCCGTACGGATAATATCAAAATTTACACTCATTTTAAAATCCCCCTTATACGTTTAGAAAATTAGTATTTGTATTTTTTACTGCATTTCCTAAGAAGTCCTTAACTCTAGCCTTCAACACATCTTTCGCTTCATAGTTATCAAAATATGTCATACCCATTCTGATTGGGTCTCCGAAGAAATAGTACTCATAATGCATTTGTCTGCTTCCAAACGCACTCATTGTAATATCCCAAGCTAAACGGAATAGTTGTACACGCTCATAACCTTCTAAATTTTTACCTTGTAATCCACGATGAGCGATTGCCCCAATATCTGGATTGCTAAAGTCAGCTTGTGTTGGAATTCCCATTAATCCAGATGCACCTAACACACGTAAGATTTCAACAAGACGTGGATAGATTCTTGGGTACCAGTTACGAGCAGCATCTAATGCTTCAAAATCCGGTGTCATTGTTCCCCATTTGTCTAGCTTTGCGTTGTGTTCTGCACGATAAAGATGCGATTTCATCGCTTCAAGCGCTAGCATAATTTCTGTTCCTTTGTCTTTCACGTGTTGGAACCCATCAATTCCAATGGCATCCATGACAGATAAGGCAACACCTAGGACAAATTCAGTTTTTATGATATTTTTAGAAATAACTTGGTGTGACATATGAACAACAGCATTTGTTTCACGGAAAGTACGGTTACAAATTGAAGAATTACCGCAAACAAATACTCGTTCCCAAGGTACGAATACGTTTTCAAAAGAAACGATCGCATCTCCTTCTTCAAAGCGAGATCCAAGTGGATGATCATAAGCATTTTTACCATAATCAAATGACTCACGGCTAATATATTTCAGACCTGGAGTATTGTTTGGAATCGCAAATGCTAATGAGTATGGATCATCTTCTTCACCTGCTTTTTTAACAGTTGAAGGGAAAACAAGTACTTCATCCGTGATCCCACCTTGAGTCGCTAACAAACGGATTCCATCAACAATGATTCCTTCGTCCGTTTTTTCCACGAGATGAAGGGCTACGTTTGCATCCTTTTGTTCACTCTGTGCTTTTGCACGGTTAACTTGAGGGTGAATAAGCGTATGTGTTAAACTGATATCATTTTCTCTAGCAAATTCGTAATATTTACGTGCATTTTCAGCAAACATTGGATCTGCTTCAGCAAACAATTCATTTGAAACACCCATTGCCATAACTTCTGCATTTAGGTAGTCAGGTGAACGTCCCATCATACCTCCTGAAGTAAGTGCCCATTCCTGAATCGCTTCACGTCTTGCTATCACATCATCAATTGTTTTCGGTTGTAACCATGTAGTACCTACTTTTTCACCAGTTGTTGGCGATGTATAGAGCATTTTTTCAGGTTTTTCAAACTGAAGGTCATAAAGGTTTGCCATCGATTGAATGACACCCTTTAAACCTGGATGTTCTGTAACGTCCTTTACTCTTTCCCCGTGAATATAAATATTGTTATTTGCCTTTTTTAAACGCTCAATATACTCTTTACCTGTTTTTGCTCCCATGAATTTGCCCCCCTAAATGTTGATGGTTTATTTTTTCTTTCCGAATTGTGGAATGTGATGGTCACCAATTGCGACATGAATGACTGTCGGTTCTGTATAGAATTCAAAGATTGCGTAATGTCCGCCTTCTCGACCAATTCCGCTTGCTTTCGTACCTCCGAATGGAATACGAAGATCACGAGTGTTTTGTGAATTGATCCAGATCATCCCTGCTTCTACTGCTTGTGCTACACGATGTCCACGTTTAATATCATTTGTCCAAACGAACCCTGCAAGACCGTATTTAATGTCATTTGCTACTGCAATAACCTCTTCCTCTGTTTCAAATTCGATTACCGCCATGACAGGTCCAAAAATTTCATCCTGACAAACTTTCATATCGTTTGTTGCATTTAATAATAATGTTGGTGGAACATAGTTACCTGCCTTAAATTCCTCAGGCACAACACCCTGAACAACTTCACAGCCTTCTTGTTTTGCAATCTCAATATACTCTCTTACTTTGTTAAAATGTCCTGTTTCAATTAATGGACCAAGCTCTGTGGATGGATCCATTGGATCGCCAATTTTTATATTTAGGACTCTTTCTTTTAATGCTTCAACAAACTTTTCTTTAATATTTTTGTGTAAGAACACTCTTGAGTTTGATGTACAACGTTCACCATTGAATGAGAAGATCCCCCATACTGCGGCATCTAGCGCGCGATCAAGATCCGCATCCTCAAAAACGATTAATGGAGATTTCCCTCCAAGTTCCATCGATGTTTTCTTTAAAGTATCTGCGGCATTTTTAATAATTGTTGTCCCTGTAACTGTCTCACCTGTGAACGAAATGGCTTCAACATCAGGGTGTTTAACAAGTGCATCGCCTGCTGTTTCACCAAAGCCATGAACAACATTAAATACTCCTTTTGGTAACTCAGCTTTATCAATAATTTCAGCTAGTTTATTCGCTGTTAATGGTGATAGCTCAGCTGGTTTTAAAATGACTGTATTTCCAGTTGCAAGTGCTGGAGCTACTTTCCAAGTTTCTAACATGAATGGGGCATTCCAAGGTGTAATTAAACCGATAACACCTAATGGTTTATAAATCGTATAGTTAATAAACTCATTATCTACTTGATAAGCATCCCCATGAAGTCTTGACTCTACCATTTTTGCATAGAATCGGAAGTTTGAAGCAGCACGTGCAGCCATATTTCTTGTTTGGCTAATCGGTAGACCAGTATCAATTGCCTCTAATCGCGCAATCTCTTCATTTTCTTCGTCAATAAGATCAGCGATACGATTGATATACTTCATACGTTCGGCAATTTTCATTGTTCCCCACGTATTCTCAGACGCGTCTTTCGCTGCAGCAACTGCTAGATTAATATCTTCTTTATGTCCCTCAGCAATGTTATTTATAATTTCATTCGTAAAAGGACTTTTATTTCCAAATGTCGTACCCGATTGTGACTGAACAAATTCACCATTAATATATAACTTAACATCTTCTACTTGTAAGCTTGTCTGTCCATAACTTTTTTCAGTAACTTTGTTTACCAAAGCTTTCACCCCTTTTAACATATTTCCGATAGAAGTTTCCCTCTTCGGTGATGGGTAGATTACTATTTTTAACAGAGGACTATGGTAGAGAAGCATTGATTGCTTCTCTCTTCATAGTCTTACATGAATAGATTCGTTTATTTTGTTAGAGCATTCTCAGGTAAATCTACGTGCTGCTTTAATACACTTCTTACTTCATCTTGTAATTCTTGTGTTGGTAAATCCATTGGTAAGCGTAGGACTGGCTTGATTTTACCCATCATTCCTAACGCAGCCTTAATTGGCGCTGGGTTTGTATCTTTAAATAGGACATCGTTTAATTCCATGATTTCATAGTGAAGATCTTGTGATTTTTGAAGATCACCTTTCGCCCATAGGTTATAAATTTCTGCCACTTTATCAGGAATGATATTTGCTGTTGCACTAATGTGTCCTGCACCACCAATTGCAAGCATTGGATAGCAAAGCAATTCAATTCCTGAGTATACGTTGAAATCTCTTCCGCATTTTAACAACACACGGTTAATATGTTCAAAGTCTTTATTTGATTCTTTTACACCGATAATGTTCGGACATGCATTTTTTAATTTCACCATTGTGTCAATCTCTAAATTAACTGCTGTTCTGCCTGGAATGTTATAAAGAATGACTGGAATATCAACTGAATCTGCAATTGCCTTAAAGTGTTTAAATAACGCATGCTGTGATGGTTTATTGTAATAAGGAACAATAACAAGTACTGCATCTGCACCTATTTCTTGTGCCTTTTTCGTTAAGTAAAGAGCTTCTTTATGATTTGTTGATCCTGTTCCTGGAATAAATGGAACTCTACCATCGATTACTTTTGCTGCTGTTTCCATTACTTGAACTCTTTCCTCAATTGTTAACGAGCTTGGTTCTCCGGAAGTTCCAGTTACTGAAATACCATGACTTCCACTTTCAATATGCCAATTTACTAATTTTTTAAATGTATCGAAATCAATCGATCCATCTTCATTAAATGGAGTAATTACTGGTGATATTGATCCTCTTAATCTTTGTTTAGCTTCATCATATCTAGACATACTATAAATCTCTCCTTTAAATTAGTGGATATTTTGTGGAAATTCTTACTGTAAACCCTTTCATACGTAGTGTAACACGCTGTGAACCATATGGAAAATATTGAAAATGTTCGTTTTGTATATGAAAAACGTATGGAACAAGTGATCTATCTTTCTTAATTCGTCTATAGCAAATAAGCCCATCATGAATGGTCCCAGCTTAGGTAGACTTGGCTTTAGCGCTAGATCTAATGAGCACAGGTATAGAGAAAAAGCTCATAATCTCCAAAATAATTAGAACAATTGCTAGATAGGAATCGAAAAAGGTTTGCCATCAGAGATTATCGTTCCTTGTGGCAAACCTTTTTCTATTATTTATTTTCTCTCTTAATCTACTTTACAATCTAAAGTGAGACTTCCCATTATCTATATGAGCGGATATCCCCATCTCTATTCCTTATTGATACCTAAATCTTTGGGTAGGTTTTACCGCCAATTAAGAATGGGCTAATATAGAATGATCAAGTCAATACAATGTTTCCAGCGCTTTTCTCCGAATTTATCCAAGTATCTGATGTCCATCCTGTAAGGTCGTAATCACTTAAAGCTTGATCAACGAATGCTTTGTATTTTGCTGATTGGCCAGCTGTATCTGCCATTTTAAGGGTGTCTAAACGTATGCCATCTTGATTCCCTGCATAGTTAATTTCATACAATTCACCACGTCCCCCGAACTCTGTTCCAATCGCATCCCAAACTAATTTTAATAATTTAACACGTTTCTCAGCAGTTATCCCATCAGAACCTTTATAGTATTTATCTAAATATTGACGAATTTCAGGATTTAAAAAGTCTTGTGCACTTGAAGGCAATTGAATAAGTCCTCCAGCAACAACTTGAGAGAAGATTTCTTTAATTTTAGGCCAAACCATCGGTGCAAATGTACGATATGCAGTCGCATATGTGCTATTAGGTAATACATATCCATTAGGCGCTTCTTCTGGATCAAGTGCCATTGCAGTTGAAATTGACCAAAACATATTTCTCCAAGCAATGACTTCCCCAATGCTTGCCTGCACCCCTCTAAATTGATTTGAGCCAGCAGCTTCAGTTGCTTTCATCAACAAACCTACCATAAAATCAAGTTTTACAGCGAAACGCGTACATCCTTGGAATGTATAACGATTCAGCCAACCAGTTTTAGGTCTGAAACCATTCGTAATTTCTATATTTCTGTAAGCTAAAATATCTTCCCACGGAATGAATACATTATCTAATACAATTACGGCATCATTTTCATCAAAACGACTTGATAGTGGATAATCAAAAGGTGTTCCTAATTTCGTTGCGATTTCTTCATAAGATTGGCGACTAATCATTTTTAAACCTGGTGCATTCATTGGAACAAAGAAAATTAACGCATGGCTATCATCGCCTGGAAGAACAGGTGCATAGTTCGCTACGAAATTATAATTTGTTAATGCTGCAGATGTCCCTACCATCTTGGCACCGCTTACAATAATTCCATTATCTCTTTCCTCAACAGCACGAACAAATACTTCTTTATTTTTTTCCAGTGGTTGGCCACGATCTAATTGCGGATTAACAATCGTATGGTTACAGAAAGGAACATCTTGTTGAGCTTTCTTGTACCACCTTCTAGCATTATCTTCAAATCCTTTATAAAAATCGGCATATGGTCCAAGTGAACCAGTAAAAGCTGCTTTATAGTCTGGTGTGCGTCCCATAAATCCATAGCTTAGTCTTGACCATTCTGCCATGGCATCCCTTGCTTCCAATAATTCCTGTGCACTTTTTGAAGCTTTGAAAAATTTATGTGTTTTAAATCCAAATTCAGATTCCGTCGTAAGGATCGGGGCCGTTTTTGGATCATGCAAAGCATCATACATCCGTGCAATTGATCTTGCCGAATTTCGATAAGCCGGATGCGTTGTAACATCCTCCACCTTTTCCCCATTCAAATAAACAACACGACCATCCCTTAAACTTTCCAAATACTCTTTACCAGTTAACATAAAACCAACCTCCATTGTCATTTGATTATTTTGATTAACTAAATAATAACAATGGATTCTATGACAATACCTGTCTAATATTCTACATTTAAAAGACAACTTCTGTTGGTTCCAGTTAAGCTATCTATCTTTTTCAATCTATTTTTATCTCTCCTTCTACGATTAAAACCTGTAATGTAATAAATAGTTGATAGCCAACAGTCGGATGACGAATTTCTTTTCCTAGTAAAGTTTCTATTTTCTTTATTCTGTAACGCAGTCCACTCATAGACAGCATAAGTTCATCCATCGTCTTCTCGAGATTACAGGAATTCG
>Ga0181463_1000265_pt2 | contig 12497 bp, 20 predicted proteins | sample InSIn1gowninarea_FD_119071 | JGI IMG/M metagenome (GOLD analysis project Ga0181463, IMG submission 119071) | Clean room microbial communities from NASA Spacecraft Assembly Facility at Jet Propulsion Laboratory, Pasadena, California, USA -... ... | reverse complement strand
GATGAAGACGATGAAGATGAAGACGAAGAGGAAGACGATAATGAAGAAAAAGATGATGATCGAGGTCATCAGGATAGCCGTCGAAATAAATCGAAAAAGGCAGATGAGGAAAAACGAGCGGCTAAAAAAAGAAAGGTAACGCTCGAAGAATCTTCAATTACCGATACTAAATCTAGACGGAAGCACAAAGAACCGAACAAGGCTCGAAAAGATACACCTTTGGTTCTTAAAAAGGCGAAATCGTCCACGGAAGCCATTCGTGCGTTCGCAAAGGATTGGAAAAAGTTTGGTGACGAGTTCAGAGTGAGCCTAGAGCAACGGAATGCGGCATTGACGCTGATGGCAAAAAAGACGCACACAAATATTTACAGTCATGACGCGGGATCATTCATCGATAACAGTCCTTTGAATGCAAGTCGCAGAGAAGCAAGAGTCGTTTGAGACAGTCGTAACAACTCTTCCCGTGTTGAGACCACTGGCCGGAAAAGGTTGCATAGATATCGTTACTCTGTCACCCTTTGCGTATTGCCCTCCTGGAAAACTATTGATGTTTGCCGTGAGAGCTTGCGTGCCCGTAGCGATATCAGTGCTCAATGCGCATCGGTTATTCATGTTGGTGAACATGGCAGAAGTTGTTCCCATGAAATATTCGACTTTTGCTAAAGCAGTTGGCACGTACCGTTGCGTGAACTGGAAAAGCCATTGACCGGTGTACGGCACCGTAAACGTATTTGCTGCAGCGGAAGAGGTGCTGAACGCGGCCGACATCACCGCACTAGATGAATAAGCGATCGAGTAATTTTGTGCTATCTGAGTGATGTTGTTCTGAGGAAGAGTTTGAGACGAGGTTGGGACGGCAATGAGCGAGTACACGGATGGAGATATAATCGCTCCAGAAATGTAAGCCCCACCGTTTACGGCCGAAAGTGCCGATGTTGACGAGTTGTGAGTAATAAGCCTACCTCCGCTCATTTTCGAGCTATCGATTGTATTTATAAAAAAAACTGCTTCTTGATATTCTATCAAAAAAGACCCAGGTTCTTTTTATTTAAACTTCTTGTTCTTCCATGAGCTTTTTTTTAAAAAATCGATTGAATGTTATCGGTGAGCGAGAAAAAATTTAAGGGAGTGTGTGGTGAAATAAAGAAAGTACGGATATATAATCGACGAAAATCATGGACAGGCAGATTGCGCAGGATATTCTTCCTCCTGAAATGGCTCCTTTCAATGAGGTGCAAATGCTTAGTAAATTTGCTGATACTTTCTTGAAGGATACAGATTTCCAGAAAACGCTCAAGTCTCACATCATCACTCCGGTCATAAAGCAACTGTTCCGCGACTCCCCGCAGTTTTTGCTTTCAATTGTGATACTTTTTCTGCTCCAGATAATACTTACCGGCGTCTCACTGGCGATTCTGATAATTAAACTTTGCTAAAAGGAAAAAAAAACAGAATAAAATTAAAAAAAAATCAAAAAAAACAAGAACAACTAAAATCATTTTTTTTATTTGGTGGACGCAGGCGGAAAAGAGGAGAACTTGGAAAACTCACGATTTATAGATCTTATATTTATGTAAAAATAGCAGAAATAGCCTCCAAACACTAAGTTCTTCGGTTGTGCGTTCCCTGATGATGCGTCGAAAAAGAGAGCATGCCCCGCCAACGTCAACATTGCTAGCAAATGTGTTTTTCGGACAGCTTGCAAGCACTTTTTCGATGTATCGCTTGATGACGACGTTGCGCATCTTGACTCCGCGGTGATCCAATATAAAGTTGGGGGCGCGCGGATTCGAGAAAAACACCATCTTATCGTAAAAGGAGTAGGGTTTTGTGCCAGACAAGACCCTCGGTTCCGCCATAAAATCGTATGCACACTGCGCAAGGTCTCTCGTGTCCTTCTGGCCGTTTTCTCCATCTTTATCTTCGGCGCGGAGATGAACGAAATATTCGGGTGAGGCACTTTGTATCAGCTCTTCTGGTGTCTTTAGCACCATTTTCCTGCTGTAGTCCTTAAGCATCTGTTGCAGCTCTTTTACTCCCAGTTGCCTCGTAGGCCAAAAATGCCGGGCCAGTTTTTCCGTAAGATTCCCAAAGCATTTTTCTTTGCCGGTCATTGGCAGCGAGACCCCGTTTTTAGCCGCGAATTGTCTCCCAACGCAAGAGTGAAACAGGTTGCGATTCTTAGAGTGCGCATAACGCTCTTTACTTTTCAATGTCGCTTCACCACATTGCGGACACTCCTTCTCAATTTCCATTTAAGCAGTAATTAGAAAGAAAAGGAGAGAAGAGAAAATGCAGAAAAAGGAAAAAATAATTCTGAAAAATCGAGAAGAAAAACAAAAAGATGTTTTTTAATGTGACAAATCTTTTTTTTTTTTTGGGGGGTGGATGCGTGGCTTTTTTTTTTTCACTGGTAAACTTTTTTTATTCCAAAAAAAATCTGTGTGATTTTCTTTCTTCTTCACCCATGGACCATCGTTCTCGCAATCTCCTGTCTGAAAAGACCTATGCTTTCGGTCGTGACATTGAACCTCATGGGCGGTTGGTAGCAAGGATGCGATCGAAAGCATGCATAGAGGCATATCATGACCCCACAATCTATGCCATTTATTTGCGGCGGGCATTCGATTCGATCATGTATCGTGAACTCGTGCTGCGTCTGAGATCCTTTCATCCGATGCTCCGACTGTATGTACTCCATGCAGAGATCGTTGTACTTTTTGCCGTTGGAGTTTGGCAGCGAGTTGTAGTATTCTATGTTGTCTCCCTTAAAGTCAACGACGATAAGCGACCAGTGATCAAGCGTGTGCAGAGGAATGAACAGCAGCTTCTTGCTGAAAATATCGACGCGTTTCGTCCACGACTTCACCGCTTCGTAACCTTCGCTCATGAGGATCTCCATAAAAAAAGAAGAAAAAACGTGGATTGACTCAGATCTTTGTTCCCTGAGGTGCTCGAAATAATTGTTTATGGCCTCATCGTTGAGTTTCTGACCATTCACAACTCTCTCGTAGCTTTTTCGCTCTGTCTTCAGAACACTAGCAGAATTAAACATTAGCACGCGAAAGATAATTGGGAAACAAATTCAATAGAAGGACAGACAGAACGAAAAAACAAGAAAACAAAAAAATAATTTTTTATCTTTTTTCTTTTTTTCTCTTCAATTTTCTTTTTGGGGCAATCACGAACTGTGTGGAAAAAAAATTTTTAATTGGGTTATGTAGGAATTTAAATCAAAAAAAATACTAACAAGACAATAATGACAAAAGGCAAGATCGAAAACGTCTTCGAAAAATACCCTCGTCTGTTCGAAGCTATAAGTTACGGGGCAATGAACGGGGAATTATCCCGCGAGCTGGACGGCATCAAATCGTACGACAAAGACTCGGACATCGAACCGCTGCTACTTGCTCTCGGTGCCCTGGTGAAGAAAACTGCCGAGTCAGAAGTGTACCTAAAACGGGAGCGCTTAACGCGTGTAGGCCAGCTATTCGCGATCTTCTGTTTGTTGCCCTTTGAGTATGGAATATACTCCGTCGAGCAGGTACAGGTTTTGCTGATCATAGCCGGAGGACTCACAAACAAAATCATGCGTATTGTCAACGACAAAGAAACAGGAACGGTGAGCTCCAGCGATTTGCGCTCTTTTTGTGAGATACTGTGGACGGCAAAGGAGCGCATCGACCAGCTCAAAGACTTCGCCCCCGAGTTTGTAACAGATAACAGATACAAGACCCTTGCTTTTGTCAGTCTGTCCCAGAAATTTATCACGCATGTCACTCAAGATCGGCCCCCGGTTGCGATTCTGGAAAGTTTAGGCGCGATAAGCGACAAAACACCTGATTTCGCAAACGCGCTCCCCCAATCCGGGAAATTGAGTCCGCTGGCAAAAGGAATGCTTTACACCATCAAAGAACTATATGCTTACTGGCAGGAACTCTAATATATTAGCAACGTGCGGCAGTGAGATAAGACGCAAAAAATAACAGTGAAGTAAAAAAATGATTCTAACAAGACCTTCTTTGTTTTTTGATTGCTTTTCTTTGTTTTTTTTTTGTATTCAAAACCTTGAAAAAAAAATTAGATTAGCGATCGTTAAGTCACTAAGAAAAAAGAAATAGTGAAGCGAGAAATAAAAATAGGCACGACAACAAAGCAGCAAATGTTCTTGATGGTGTTTGATCTCAATGGTGTTTTGTGTAAGAGCGTGAAAAATAAGGAATTTCACGTCCGCCCGGAACTTCCCGAGTTTTTCCGTTTTATGCATGAGAGCGACATGAGGTACGCTTTTTGGACAAGCAAAACTCCAAAGAATGGATTACGGATGGTGAGCGCAATCAAAAGCGTTGTAGGTGAAATCGACCCTCTATTCACATGGTTCAGCGATAAATGCACTCCGGATCCTACAGAAGATGATCCGCACCGGGTCATAAAAGATCTCAGGTACATTTGGGCCGAATTTTCGCAGTATGATGTTCAGAATACATTTCTCGTTGACGACAGCTGCGAGAAGGCCGGGCAATTCCGGAAGACAAACCTGATAGAGGTGCCCGCCTACAATCTAAATATCCAGGACACCGTGATTTCGAACCTGCAAGCTCACATTTCGGATCTCCTGCTTAAGCACAGTGATTACAATTCAAAGTACATTTCACCTTCGCGCTACAGTTTGATCGAGAAAAGTTCTAAACCACCTCTATGAAAAAATTAATAGGTCAACGTGAAAAAGATCGAACGTGTTTATTGAGCATACTTTTTTTCCAATTTATCTGGTTATGCGAGCTCTTTCAAAAGATCATCATAATTTGGACCTTCTTCATCAGGAGCAAAATCATCATTTTCGTTCTCGTGCATAATCTTAACTGTCTTTTTTTTGCGTCCCATTTTTGCGGGCACGTCGTACGCAACCACGCAGTCTCTGAGCGCGATCTCGTAAAGTACAGCGTTGGCGAGTGATCCTTGTTCCGCCGAGATTAGCGGTGCACAAGAATAAGCCATGCGCTTCACGGCCATAAAAGCTTCTTCGTCATAATCCGCAAGCTCAACGATATCCGAAACCTTCAGGATCTCTATCTGCTTCATCAGCTCCTCTATTCCTTCTTTCTGGAACGAAATTATATGGTGGTAAATGGCTTTCGCAATCTCGTACTGTCTTCGCGTAGGCATTCTTTTTGTCATGTCCGATTATTGTATTCGCAAAGATCGGAAGAAAAAAAAATTCTCTAAATTTTTTAACGAAAATTGAACAGAAAAGCGAATCAAAATTATTTTTTTGCTTTTTTTTTCCTTCGCTCGATCTTAGAAACGAGAATAAGTAATAAGTGTCAAGAAAAATGGACCCACCGCCATATTACCAGTGTGCAATAATCACAAATACTGCCTGGCGAACTTTTTTTGGAATCCCACCACCGCTTTTCTCGATAAAAGAATGCCTGGAGAAATGCATAGAAGAAAATAGCTTTTTAGGCGGCAACAACGCCAGGTTTTTTGGCATGTACCAGGAAATTTCCCGCTGCCTCACTCGGAACACCGGATATTATTACGACTACAATGATCTAAGCGAATACGTGAAGAAAAACTCTAATTGACTAAAAAGACGCGGAAAATGAAAACTCCGAACTTGGTGATGCACAGAAAAAAAAACTAAAAAAGGAGAAAAAAAAGGGGAAAAAAGAAAATCTATTATTTTTTATCTTTTATTATTCGCTTTTTTTTATTTTTTTTCCGCTTTCACCAAGTACCATTCGACAGTGCTAATCGCTCTCCATACCAATGTCGCTATCGTCTTCCTCATCTTCGTCATCATCGGTTTCATCGCTGCTACCAATGCTCATCGTATCAGTGCACGTATCGGATGAGAACGAGTCTTCGCTCTCCTCTGTCAACGAGCCACCGCCGCCATAAAGACTTTCGACATCTTCATCGTCGTCAAGCACAAAATCGTCCGCCAAGTAGCCTTCTTTTGTAATCGGGGCGTCTTCGTCGATTTCATCCTCTTCCTCGTCGTCCGACTCTTCTTCGGTGTCATCATCGCAATCGCTGGTGTCGATTGTGCCTCCGTCCGTAAAGTCGTCCTCGAAGACTGTGTTAGGATCAGGTACGTAAAGAGGCACGGGAGCCTTTCTGGCACGTGTGGATCGTCTTAGTGTGTTCGGCATGATATCGAGAAGTTTTTATTTTGATTTTTAACTATTTTTAATTAATAACTTTGCAAAGTTTGATGGAAAAAAAATATATTTATTTATTATTTTAAGAAAAAAAATAGAAACCAAATTTCTTTTTTAATTTTTTTCTATTTCTTTTATCTTTTTTTTGGATTTTTCACCAAGTGCAAATAAAAATAATTCTGATCCGTGATTTTTGTCTTGTTGTCTTTTTCTTTTCCTCGCCCTCCAAACCTTCTTTTATAAAGCTCACCAAACATGTTTCCTATTATCACGCCAATGTTTTAATCACTGTCAAATCTATGTGAGCAGTGACTCGATAAGGCTTGCTCCTCGTCCATACGGAATTCTATTCCAAGCGCATCTCGCACGACCAATCAGTCTCTGCATGAGAGAACTATTTTTATCGTCAACAAGCACGCAAACTTCATGTCCTGCCTTCCTTAGACTAACCGCATCTATAGACTGGGATATCGGTAAAACGATGAGCCTTGTCAGATCATCAAAGTTGCCGGAACATGCCGTCTGCATCACGATCCGTCCGCCGCTTAAGATTCGCGAGTGTGCTCTTGGTAAGAGGTGCTCGTTATCGAAATCCAGTTCCATGGTGATAAGCAGAAAATAGAGGAAGACAAGAAAGACGGAAAACAGCAGCAAATGAGCACGAGTCATGTTATTCGACTTAATTTTCTTTTTTTTTGTGTGTATTTACGAATTTATTTTCTCGATTTTACTTCTTGGTCCGAATTGTCAAGTGTTTTTTTTTAACACCGATTATGTGGACAGCAGATGTCTCAATTATCATGAACTTCCACGGCTGTAAATGTGCCGGAATCAGCGGGAATCCCGAGTGCGCCCTTGATCGAGTAAGACCCAGTGAAATAAGCGGCGTTGCTTGTGTCAAGAAAAACAGCGAGACCGATGATATCTAGCCATTTTAGATGCACTTGAAACCAAGCCGGCTTTAAGTTGATTCTAAAACGATTAACGCTTATTTCTTCTGTCTCAACTGGCACTTTCATCATGTTCAAAGCCCAGTCGGGAGCCCGAAAGAAACCACCGGTGTAGCTGAATGATACATCCCCGACGGTTTTGTGCCCAATTTTATCTCCTTTTGTAACCACCTGCATTTCGCCGCTGCAGTAATTCAGTTTTGATGAGTGGAAGTCGCCCTTGATTCGCATTTTAACGGTAAAACTTTAGTGATAGGGGGGGGGGGAATGAAGCTCAATGAAATGAAAACGAAAAAAACGACCTGATTTTTTATTCCGATTTGTGTGAAAAAACAAAGGAAAAAAAAAGAAAACAGAGAGAGAAAAGGTTAATGAAATTTGGGATCAGATGAGAGACCGCATCTAAACTATTTTTTATCGCGGACCACATACTTTCCTTTGTTTTTTCGCTTTTTCCCCTCCGTCTTTGATTTTTTTTGGGGCTTTGGCTTTTCGGCATTTTTCGGCTTTGTTTTTGGCTCATACTTGTAGTTCGGGTTTGCAAGAACAAAGCTTTCTTTTATTTCTATTTGCTGCTGTGTATACACCTCCTTCACGCTTGCCGGCTCGTTGTGCCATCTTTGTGCGAGGTGAACCAGTTTATCGGCCATTCGCATGTTTGAATAAATAGGGTCGTTGATATGGTCCTCCTTATACAGGAAGAACTTGTTTTTTGGTCTTTTAAGACGAAGCACGAAATTAGCGTCTGTCCCCCTTACAGATTCCGCGATAATACTAGCTGGCACGGTGGATGGATGGGCGTCGCCTGGCACATTAGCGTCAAAATACGAGTCGCCCAAGTTCTCATTATTGGGTTCCGGTTGAGCACTTTCATTTTGAAGATCGAGCGGAGTGATAGGAAGCGCGAAAGTTGTGCCTGCGGCGTCATAATAGAGACTGTAAGGATGAGAGACGTCGCACATCGTCAACCCAGACCCATCAGGAATGTATGCGTCACACCGCAAGCAAAACCAATTGGCTCTCACTGAAGAAAGCAGTAAGAAAAACAAAAACTGAATTTTCATTGTTTTTTTTTTAATTTTTTGGTTTTTGAGAATTAATTCCCTCCCAATAAAAAAAAAAGTTGAAATTTACACTTTTTATTGACGTCTTTTTTTTTTATATCGTTTCCTTTCTCTCATCTAAAGACAGAAAAGGCTCAATGCTGTTGTAGTCTGGCAACTCTACTATGTTACTAGTTTTCATGTTCAAACGACCGCCGCCTAGTTTAATGAGCTCTTGTATTCTCACCGCAATATCTCGATGCACCTTCAAGATATCCCGCATCTTCACAAGATCTTCCTTGCTGGTGACCAAAAGGCGATTATACAAGCGTGACACGGACCATCCTGCTTCTATCCCGAATCTTGCCATAGCAAAATCGTTATAAAGGTACAGGCATGTGGTGTCCCCCAAGCGAAATTCCCTCTTGTACGCGTTCTTTTCAAATTTGGTGCTAAAAGGCTTGGGACCGAGAAATTTCTGTGTTCCCGTATGCTTTGGGTCTTTTAAAGCAGCTTCGATGTATTCACTGACAATTTGAGATGGCATACATTGAGTCAATAGGTACTGAATCGAATACATGGGTTTCGAGCGCCTGTAAAGGTAAGCGACTCCGCGATCAACGCTCACCTCTCCAGCGGTGATGCGATAAAAAACCGCAAACGCATTCATGATCACCTCGTCGTACAAATCGTCGCATGAGTAGTAATTGTTCATATTTTTTTGATGTTTTTTATTTTTAACTTTTTTTTTAAAAATACTCCCCCAATCTTGGCGGTAAAAAAAAAAAGGATTTTTTCACGGCTGCAAGTTCAGTCTTGGGCTTTGTGTGCCTACCTACTTCACCGCGGGTGGTTTCGTAATTATCGTGTATTTGCGTGCAAAGTATTCGTAAATTGTTTTTGTTTTTCCTTTGACAGCGGTGACAGGAGGAGGAGAGACTGGCTTCATGCACGCTGATTGGACGTTAAGAAGCTTTTTCAGCAGATCTTCGGTTGTCGCTAAGATTGTCATTTGATTTGGTTTAATTATACTCTTTCACTTTAGATTTATTTCTTCGATGAAAATAAAAAATTTTTTTTGTTATTTATTCGAGTCCTAAAATTCCCAAATTTTATTCTCGTGGGCTATTAGGCGCCTTGGACCATAACATTCGCAGTCCATGTTACTGGCGCAAAATTCGCAGCGGTAGTTGATCCCGAACGGTTGAAAACGATCGTTATCGCCTTCAGATCAGATGAGATAAAGTAGTAATTGATGGACGGAGGAGTGAGAGTCGTGTCCGGGACGCTGCTTTCAACGCCCACCGAGACATGCGTGATTCCCTGTGTGAACTTTGATGCGCCTTGGGCCGTTCCACACTGGGTAAGAGTGATCGTGGCGGTGTTATTGCGAATGATCGCGCTTTGCATCAGACACTGCTGAGCTTCATCGCCCATCGACGGAGGCTGGCCGCTATTGCCGTACAGGAAACGCGGGGAAGTATCGTTCGTGACGTCCTGGAGAATGAAAATTGTATTGCAAACGGGATTGACGGCCACGGAAGCCAGATCGCTCGTGAATTGAAACTTTATCGAGATTTTGTCGCCGGCGTTCGCGTTCACAACGTTATTCAGCTTCTCGGACGTGATACCATTCGTGTAGGTAGCAGAGGTTATCGTGTACGTGGGCGAGGTTGATGCCGGGTTGACGGGAGTGTAAATGACGCTCACAAATACGTTTCCCGTGTACCCAAAATCATTGAGAAAATCACACGCCATCTGAAACTGGAACTCACCGCTGTACGGGACAACAAGAACCCCGTCTTCGCCCGTCATAACGGTTTTTCCGACCTCATTCTCACCGCTTGCGTCTTGAGTGCATACCCAGTTAGATCTTGGCATGATCGTGGGTGTATTGGCAACGGCGCTCCACGAACCTGAGGGTTGCCATGAGATACTTCCGAACGACATTAGTTTATTCGAAATATTTAGAAAAAAAAGATAATATTTTGTTGTTAAGGAAATAGAAATCAAGCACGGATGAAAAAAAAAAATTTATTTCCTCGGGATTTTTTTCCTCTCTCATTATTGACGAAAAGAGATTTAAGTGTATTTTGAAAAAATATGGCATGACAGTAGCTGTTTTATTTTTTTGATCTGATATTCTTCTGCTTCATTATCGATTCTAGTTGGTCTGATTAATTAAAGTGATCGAAAGCTGGGTAGAATTCGGAGGACTTAGCCCAGCACCTGTTCCTGGCGCAGCGTTAGCGTTAGCAAAGAGCGAAGTAGCTGTTCCAGCGGTATTTGTAGCGTAAACTGTGGGAATAAGAACGTCATTTTTATTGAGACTTATTGTTCGGACGCTGTTTGTAGTAGCAGCAGTCTGTGCTGTTGTGCATCTGGACCATGCAATACGAGGGCCATAAGTTCCGGCCGCTCCGACATAGGTAAACCAAGACTCGAAAACGGTAATATTATTATTCGATGTTGCAAGACCTTCGAGACAGACGGTATATGTACCATCAACTGGAGCTACGAAAGCACCGGCGCTGTTTAAGAGAGCAGACGGATTCATATTTTTTTGGGAGGTGACCAATGTCCATTGTGATGCCGCGGTGGTTACCTGTGTATTAGTGACGTTCGCCATAGACGTTGCCGTGTTCAGAACCCACGAACCGGAGTAAGAGTAAGTTTTGTTCATTTTAAACGGGCCTCCATCGGTGAACACGCCGGTCGCAGGGGTGAGTATTCGATTGAGTAGGATCGACATGATTTTTATTTTTGGATAATTGTTTAATTATAAATGATCATTCTGCAAGCTGAAAAAAAATCATTATGAGTGAAATTTAAAAAAAAAATGTGATTGAAGCAATTATTTTTTTTAGACGTCAATTATAAATAGTTCGCTTTCATCAGTTCCGCTTAGCACAGAGAGTTCAGCTGCTATGACTGCCGAAATCGCGACTGTTTCTGCCTCTTTTTTTTTCACGAAAGGATGAGATTTGAAGCTTTTAGTCCCAGTACCGTCTTTCCTTTTGATGGACGCTATGCAAATATACAACCCATCGGATGTGATCGCGAACGCTGTTTCAAGTTTCATCTTCTTTTCAAGATGCTTAGCGAATATGATTTTCGGCTCCATTATTGAATTTTCTCGATTTATCTTTCCAATTGTTTTATTTTTTAGCTCAATGAAAAAGGAAGAAAAAAAGATAAAAAAAAAAAAAGGACAAATTATCTTTCTTTTGACGTGCTTGACGTTTTATTCTCGCTTTCTCAACTTTACCTTGTGATTTTCGAGCACCATTTCCTTATTAGATCAACGTCGCTGCCGAGGATGTCTTTGACCTTTTCACCGTTTCGAAAAGTCTCATCGCACTGACTGAGGAAAAGGTAAGGTCTCTCCTTTCGCTTCTCTTCGATACTTTTGCCTACAAAGAGATGCTTGTAATGCTCAAGAACTTCTTTAACAAGGGGAGATTGCCTTCGAGGTGCTGCCTTTTTGGAGACAAGAACTGTCTTCTCGTTTCCATCCGCGATCGAAGGTCCTAAGCAAGACATAGCTATGTAATGTTTATTTTCGTAGTAACCACTTGATAAAAGCGCTGGAAAGCCGAAACCGCCGCAAATCGCTTTGTATCCTCTTATCTCATTGCTGAGAGACACGTAACAGAAGCCGATCTTTACTGCCACAAGTTCGGACGTTAGTGTATCGACAGCTTCAAATACAGTGCCATTGCTTCCTTTGCCGATACACCTCTGCATCTCCCACCTGTTATCAAGTTTTAAGGAATCTATGCTCATTTTAGTGATCCCGTAACGAAAAAAAAACGAAAATAAGCGAAAAAAAGATAAAAAAAGAAAAAACGGAAAAAAAACGAAAAAAAACGAAAATAAGAATAACTGATAATATTTTATTCAAGACTTTGCCAGCGCAACATAAAAGGCTCGCCTAGAACGAAGTACAGAGCTTTATCTTCTTTCTTATCTTCTGGTACACCGAGATATTTTTGGTATTTCTCGACAAACTCATCGAAATTATCGTGCGCAAAACGATTTTTATTAAAGGGAAAATCTTCTGTATGTTCATCAAGGCAATAGAAAGTCTTATAGAAATCTTTCACAAACACTTTTTCGAGAAATGGTGGTCTAGGAGCTCTTTTCTGCATTTTTTTTAATTTCTTTTTATCCTTCTGCCTAAAAACTCGATCTCTTGCTGTGTTTTGTCTTACAGCAAATTGGATTTACTATTTTTTTTTCTTTTGGAAATGAAGAGACGAAGAAGAGATTTAATAAAGGTGTAATAGAATTTTTGTGAGAAGATTTTTTATAGCCAAAAAAAGAGAAAAAACAAA
>Ga0181463_1000354_pt1 | contig 12529 bp, 10 predicted proteins | sample InSIn1gowninarea_FD_119071 | JGI IMG/M metagenome (GOLD analysis project Ga0181463, IMG submission 119071) | Clean room microbial communities from NASA Spacecraft Assembly Facility at Jet Propulsion Laboratory, Pasadena, California, USA -... ... | reverse complement strand
CAGTCCCCTTATTGTTTTCAGACAAATTTCTGGTCCGGAGAATGGAAGTATGCAAGGTGTTGGTGATTATACTATTTGTTATGAAAGAACTAATCTTATAACTACTAAAAAGGATACTTGTTGCTTTACTATTTCAGTGAAATGTAATTCAACCAAGTCAGCTAATATCACAAGTTTAAGGGCGAACATATATCCTAATCCAAGTCGTAGCGTGTTTACATTAAACATAACAAGTAAAAATAATCAACCTGTAAGCTTTAAGATTTCTGACCAGTCAGGAAAAGTTTTAGAAGTAGGAAACGGAGTTTCTGCTAAACAAATGCTTAAGATTGGGTCTACTCTCAAGCCAGGTTTATATATTCTTCAGGTAACTCAGGGAATCAATACAGTAGTAAGTAAGTTGATTAAAGAGTAAAATAAATACAATGTTAATTAAAAGGGAGGCTGCCAATGGCAGCCTCTTTGTATTAAAATTAGGCTTATTGTTAAAAACGTCTCATCTTTCTTTCCCCCTTAAAAACGTAACTCATCTACTTCTAGTTAATTATTTTTCAAGCAGGCCAAGTTTTACTTTACTTTTAATGTCTGATATATTGAACCTGATTATAACAGTAAGTTCTATTAAAAAGGCACCCATTCAAGTAGGGTTTTTCTTTGAATGTTATAGTCATAGATAAAATCAATTATTGCTGTTTCTGTCAAGGAAATTTGTCTTTTTGTTGCAATCAGGCAAATTGCTCACTTTTATAATGCGATAGAGAAAAAGGAATCAGGGTCGATGGAAACCAACTGAATGCTTTTCCATATTTCCTGAAACCTGACCCTTTAGCTTCAAGAATGCCCCAAACTTGTCCATTTTGTATTTGCTTAGATTACTAATTCTAACTTTAAAACTGTCAATTATGAAGCTTTTAAACAAACTGATTAGTACTTTTCTTTTGATGGCTATGGCAATAAGTATAGAATCTGTTTCAATTAAGGCCCAAACTCCTAAGATCATCCCTGGTACATTTGCAAAACAAAAAGTAGCCCCTAATTCTGCTCGGGCCTCTGTCGTAGGCTTGCAACAATATTACAGTGTGACCGGGCATTACACTCTTTCAGCCGATGGTATAGGTTCCACAAGTTCATCGATGAGCATAAGAGTAAATAAGCCAAACGCTCATGCCATCGTTCAAAAGGCTATTCTTATTTCGTCCGTTACAGGTGCTTCGCTAACTAATAGTTGTGTTACAATAGCAGGTGTTCCGGTAAATTTGGACGGCAGCGCATCAGGTACATTTTTTACAAATTATTGGGCTGATGTTACATCTATTGTGGCTCCTCAGATTAATAATTTTCCGGCAGGCATATCAACCCTTAATATAACTGAATGCAATATTCCAAATCGGTATGGTGGTGAAGCAATTGATGGTGAAGCATTATTGGTTGTATTCAATAATGCAACAGCCACCGAAAATACAATTGTCATTATGTTGGGTGCGGAAAATCTGAGTGGAAATAATTTTTCTGTAACTCTTGCGAAACCTATTAACCCAAATCAGCCACGTGCTTCACTCGATATGGGATTAGGAATTGGGTATAGTTTTCAAGGATTTGACCAATTTTCTGAAGTTTCAGTTAATGGTGAGAGGCTAACCTCTTCTGCCGGTGGCCAGGACGATGGGGAGGTATAGGAGATTCAAATAATAATCCGGATGATCCATTTGCAGGTCCTGAGGGGGACCCGCGTTCAGATGATGAACTGTACAGTATTATGCCCTTTATTACTAATACAACTACAAGCCTTACGATTAATACGATTAATCCATCGCTTGACGATAACATATTTCTTGCTTACTTGGTCATTACGGGTGCGGCATGTGTAGGTGAAGGGATATTATTATTTCAAAGTAGCTCATCAGGAAATATCGGGGCTAGTAATACAGTTACAGCTAAAGTTGTAAATTCAAATGGTCAGCCACTACCTAATAGACTGGTAACATTTACTATTACTTCCGGTCCTAATACCGGCGCTACTTTTTCGACAAATACCAATGCAAGCGGTGAGGCTTTTTTTACCTATAACGATAGTGGTGAAATTGGAACTGATAGTATTTATGCTTGTTTTACCAATAGCCAAAGTCAGGTAAGTTGTTCAAATACTCTTTCATTTGGCTGGACTGAAAATGGAGGAAATTATATTTGTCTATCTGATACAACAATAGCTGTTAAGTCTTACAGTGATATCACGACGATAGCATGGATTGCGCCTGTAAACACCTACCCGAATACTATTAATACTCCAAATAATGGCTTCTTAACTTTAATGGGTATGTTTAATGGCCATGCTTATTACAGATCAGATATGGGCACAGTCCTAATGAGCCAGGGATTAGATCTGGCAAGGTTCCTTAATGTTAACAGTCCGTCTGTTAAAGGCAATCTTGTTGCTATAAATAGTGTAGCAGAAAACAAATTCCTCTACAGTCAACTTAATGGACTACGTTACTCACATCTTATTGGTCTGTTCAGTAATAGTCCAGGAAAATTTGGCTTGATAACCGGCGAACCTCTTAGTTATACTAATTGGGCTCCAGGTCAGCCTGATAATTCTGGTGGATTTGGGCCAATTAACAGAGAACGTTATGCTGTAATAAGAAATGATGGCGCCTGGAATGATACATCAACAAAAGCGCTTCCGTTTATTGCAGAATTCACTAGTCCTCTTATTGTTTTCAGGCAAATTTCTGGTCCAAAAAATGGAAGTATGCAGGGTGTGGGTGATTATACCATTTGTTATGAAAGAACTAATCTTATAACTACTAAAAAGGATACTTGTTGCTTCAATATTACAGTATCTTGCAATTTTTTAATAAAGCAAAGGGCTGCAAATGTAAATAAAACAGGTTTTAAAGCAAATGCTTTTCCTAATCCCGCTCAAAGTGAATTTACTTTAAACTTAACTAGTAATAATAAAAAAGCAATAAGTTATAGTATTGCTGACCAGTTAGGAAGAGTTTTAGAAACAAGAAACGGAGTAGCCCCTAATCAAAATCTTAAAATTGGCTCAACACTTAAGCCAGGCTTATATATTCTTCAGGTAACACAGGGTACCAATAAAGTGGTAAGTAAATTAGTTAAAGAGTAAAAAATAATATAATCTTGTCTTAAATGAAAAAAACTGGCTAAATCAGGCAACTTCTTTTTATTGAAAATAGCTTTTCCTCTTTTACTATCTATTCGATAACAGGGGGATATGGAGCGCCGCAAGAAATTAATTCCGGTACAATTAATAAAAAGTGGAAAATCAGGTGGAGCAAGCGTTTTATCTCTCCTCAACATCGTTGTGTCACTCCCTTGTACAGCATTAATCCTGTTCTACATTCTTTTAAAAAGTGCCAGGTCAATAAACAACTGCAAAAGAATACTTAAAAACTTTTTTTAAAACATCCTTTCCCCTTACCTTTGCACTCCGCTAAAATATTTTTGATATGAACGCTGTAGCTTTCGTGCATGAGCAGTTAACTGCAAACAAAGAGGTGCCTAAATTTAAAGCCGGTGATAATGTTACCGTGAACTATAAAATTATTGAAGGTAATAAAGAGAGAATCCAGTCTTTTAAAGGAGATGTTATAAAACGGCAGGGTCAGGGTGCAACTGCTACTTTTACTGTACGTAAAATTTCTGACGGAGTAGGTGTAGAGAGATTGTTTCCTATAAATTCACCTAATATTGATTCAATTGTACTAAACAAAGTAGGTAAAGTACGTAGGGCTAAGTTATTTTTCCTTCGTGAAAGAAGTGGTAAAAGTGCAAGAATTAAGGAAAAAAGATTTTAATTTTTACATTATACATTTTGATATAATTAAGCGGAACGTGTTCCGCTTTTTATTTTTAAATCTTTTGCAAACTTTACACGTATTTTAAGGCTTAAGTTCAATAAAACAATAATATACACTTATTTTTGTAGTCTAAATTATACAACATGTTCACTAATTTATTAATTGGAATGCCTGGCGGAAGCGAATGGATACTCATTGTTTTAGCCGTACTGATTCTATTTGGTGGAAGAAAAATACCAGAATTCATGAGAGGTTTGGGTAGAGGCATAAGAGAATTTAATGATGCGAAGGATAATGTAAAAAAGGAAATTGAAGAAGGGATGAGCGAAAAAGAAGTGAAAAAGGCATCTCAAAGTTCGTCTGTCCAACCATAGATTCCTCCAGTAAAAGCTTCTGTCTTGACAACTTTTAAGTCAATCAGTGAATACCATAACTTATTAATGAACGGCCAAACAACTTGTGTTGAGGCCGTTCGTTATTATCTGGATAAAATTCGTGCTAATCAGCATTTAAATGCATGGTTAGAAATTTATGAAGCAGAAGCCCTTAAAAAAGCTGAAGAACTTGACAAGCGAAGACAAGGTGCCTCTTACATAGGTAAGCTTCATGGTGTAGTTATCGGTCTTAAAGATGTTATTTGTTACAAAGACCACAATATATCTGCATCTTCGCGCATTCTCAAAAACTTTACTTCAGTTTATAACGCTACGGCTACTCAACGTTTACTTGAAGAAGAGGCAATTATAATTGGCCGCCAAAATTGCGACGAATTTGCAATGGGTAGCAGTAATGAAAATTCTGCTTTCGGCCCTGTAAAGAACGCTATTGATAGCGAACGTGTTCCGGGAGGATCTTCAGGGGGCTCCGCAGTTGCTGTGCAGGCACAAATGTGCATGATTAGTTTGGGAAGCGACACAGGGGGTTCAGTTAGACAACCTGCTGATTTTTGCGGAGTTGTTGGTATGAAGCCATCTTACGGTACCATTTCGCGATATGGATTAATTGCTTACGCGTCCTCCTTTGACCAGATAGGAATCTTTGCTAATACTGTTAAAGACGTAGAGATAGTGTTAAGTGTAATTGCCGGACCTGATGATTTTGATAGCACGGTAAGTCATAAACCCCTAAATAAGGTTACAGAAATAGAAGAAGGCAATAGAAAATTTCGGCTGTGTTATTTTACTGATGCATTTGAACATTCCAGCCTGGATACTGAAATAAAAGGCGAGATAAAAGGCTTCATTGAAAGATTAAAAGATGAAGGCCACGAGGTAGAAGCTATTGATTTTAGTATGCTTGAATATGTCGTTCCTGCTTATTATGTATTAACCACTGCAGAAGCAAGTAGTAATCTTTCAAGGTACGACGGAATTAAATATGGGTACAGAAATACAAGAAAAGAAAATGATCTGTTACAGTTGTATAAACTTTCGAGGAGCGAAGGTTTTGGCACCGAAGTTAAAAGACGTATTTTGCTTGGTACATTTGTATTAAGTGCAGGTTATTTTGATGCTTATTTTACAAAAGCTCAGAAAGTCAGGAAATTATTGGTTGAAAAGACAAGATCAATTTTTGAAAATTTTGATGCTATTATTTTGCCGACTGTACCAACTCCTGCGTACAAAATAGGAGAGAAAAAAGACCCGGTTGAAATCTTCTTAAGTGACATTTACACTGTTTATGCAAACCTTGTAGGAATACCGGCTATATCGCTTCCATTATTTAAAAATGCTGAAAATTTGCCATTTGGCATGCAGGTTATGGCTTCTCAACATAATGAATTATCTTTGCTTAGCCTTTCAAAAATGTTCATGCAGATGAAATTAAGTGAAAGCTTATCTCCTATGTAAGCCACTTCAAGTGCAGCCAGAACCATAACTTTTACTGTCTTTGTAATAACAATCGCAAGGTTTACTCTAAATGAAGAATTTAAAATCAATAATTGATCTGCCTCTGCTTATAAAATCTTTAAAAGTAAAGGCCGTTCTTTTGTTGTTTTTTGTAACGTTCAATGCCTTTAAGACTCCTTTTAAAGGCGAAGTTAAAAAGCCAAATCAAAAAGACAGTCTTCAAACTGATAAAAGTGGTTTTAAAAGTCTTTTTTCAGCATCTTATTTCGATCCGGCTAAGCCTTATGTTGCACAACTAAATCCCAGGGCGATACCATTTGTTGAAAATTACATTCGTACAAGAAAGGCATATTTTGAGAAGATGAAATTTTGGGGTAAGCCATACTTCGATGTGTATGATGGTATTCTAAACCAATACGGATTACCAAAAGAGTTGAAATACTTATCTGTAATAGAATCTGCATTAATCCCGGGGGTAGTTTCATGCGCAGGTGCGGTAGGTCCTTGGCAAATAATGGAAGATGAGGCCAGAAGAATGGGTCTTCGAATAGATAGTCATGTTGACGAAAGAACTAGTTTTTATAAAAGTACACATGCGGCAGCCAGAATTTTAAAAGAATTACACAAGCAGTTTAATGATTGGACCCTTGTTATTGCTGCTTACAATTGCGGTGCTGGCAGGGTAAGACAGGCAATAAGACAAAGCGGAAGCAGTAATTTTTGGGATCTTCAGGCATACCTGCCTTTGGAAACAAGTAATCACGTAAAAAGGTTTATTAGTACGCATTATATTTTTGAGGGCAGTGGAGGATTAACTACAATGACAGCTTCTGAATTATCAACCTACCGGAATGCCATTTCACGAGATAATGCTTCAATTAATTCCGATGGCGTAAATGGATCCCTAGCTGTTACCGGAAAATACAAGTCAAGCATAATTGCCAAAAATGTTGGAGTTGATTTACAAACTTTTAATAAGTTAAACCCGAATTTTGACAGAGCTGTGGCAACAGGAGCTACTTACAACATGAGATTACCTGTTGAGAAAATAGCTTTATTTGAAAATAACCGGCATGCCATACTGAATGAAAGCATAGAAGCTTTTTTAAATTATTAGGTTATTCACGTTCAAATGCACAGATAATCGGAAGTAAGAAATTTGGTTTTGTGGGGTGATACAGTTGAATAGTGAATCTACAAGCACAAGTGAGTGACACAACGATGTTGAAAATGGGACTTAAGCTGGCTCCCTAACAAATTTTACTGAAAAGTTGTTTTAGCCTTCAATACTATAATTTCCCTGAAAAAACCCGCATTATAGCTTCTCCTTTTAATAAGCATTCATCATACTCGTTTTCGGGTTTGCTATAAGAGGTTATGGCGCTTCCAGTAAAAAAAGACAGGTAAGATGTGGCTTTGTTGTAAACAAGACTTCTTATAACTACATTAAAGTCAAAATTTTTGCCTGGGGAAATGTACCCTACCGCTCCTGAATATATGCCTCGTTTGCTGCTTTCATATTTTTCTGTCAGATCCATAACCTTTTTTTTGGGAGCTCCTGTCATACTACCCATGGGGAAAGTAGCCTTTAAAACATCAGTCAAACCAATATTTGGTTTTAATTTTCCTGAAACAGTTGATATCATTTGATGCACAGTTGGAAACGAATATATGCCAAATAACTCGTCAACAACTACACTGCCTTCTTCGCAAACTTTGCTAATGTCGTTTCGCACCAGGTCGACTACCATAACGTTTTCACTACGGTCTTTGGTACTTTCAAATAATTCTATTTTGTTTCGATAATCTGTTTTAGTGTCAGTATGATTTCTTGCCGATGTGCCCTTGATCGGTTGCGAAATAATTTTATCGCCTTCCTTTTTAATATATCTTTCAGGACTCGCGCACATTAAGTAATTATCGTTCACTCTATAATAAGCAGAAAAAGGATTTGGTGAAATTGTATTTAATTGTGTGTAAATCGAAACCGGCTCGATGTTGACAGTAGCGAAAAACTCCTGGCAAAAATTAATTACGTAGCAATCCCCGCGATTTATGTGTTTTTGTAATTTCGAAACAACATTTAAATACTCGTTACGGCTTATTTTTGGTTTTATATTGACATCATTTGTACAAATAGAAATATTGCTGGCTAATTGTTCAATGATCTCGCTATAAATGGTATTTGCATCATCTTTTTCAGTTACAGCTATTATTAAGCTGTGTTCTTTAAGCTGCAAAACAATTTCAGGAACAAAGAGGAAACAGTCAGAAAAATTTGCATTGTCAGAATTAGCGGAAAAAGTCTCTTCAAATTTATTTTTAATGTCATAGTTGAAATGACCAAAAATCCAATCGTCAGTGGAGTTAATAAATGAAGTTAACGATTCGAAAAAATTATTTTCTTCCCTGAAAATTTTTAGCAAACCCACTGCTGTCAAACATTCAAACGAGTTGTAAGCAGATTTATATTCGTTGTTATTTAAAAAGCAACAAATGCTGAACCGGTTTGCCCAATTCAACATTTGCTGTTTAATAAGAGGAATATCGTTTACGTAAAAGGTATGATAAACTCTGGCCACTAAATTTTATTCGCCATTTTAATAATCATCATCATCGTCGTTGTACTTGGATGAAGAGTTATTAAAAAGGTCTTTAAATTCGTCATCTACTTTAAAGTCATCATCATCGTCTTTTGCACCTTTTTTACCGCCGGTAGATTTCTTCGACGATTTTGGTAAATCGAATTCATCAAAGTCAGGATCCCAGTCCTCATCTTCCTCTACTTTGTTCCAATCATCTTCAACTTCATCTACATCTTCATCATCGTCGTCATCGTCTGATTTTTTATTTGCAGATGCTGCCTTTTTTCCTGGTTTTGCTACTTTTTTGTCATCATCATCGTCCAACTCATCATCATCTTCAAGCTGTTTTTTAGGTTTGGTAGATGTTTTTTTTGCCGCAACTTTTTTTTGCGGTACATCTTTTTTTTCAGAAGGTTTTCCCTTATCAGATTTCGCTGGCATATTGAATCAATTTTAGCTACGTAAAATTTCAAACTGTTTTTTAATCAGCCAAATTTTTAAATGAACTTTTATAAAATTTACTTTTACAAGGGCACTATCTGCTCCCTGCCCGGGCCATTAGAAATATATTTTACGGGAGCACCAACAAATTGATTAATAAAATTAACGTAATTAATCATTGTACCGGGAAGGTTATTGCTTTCTTTAACTGCTGTAGTATCAGTATTCCAGCCATCAAAAGATTCGTAAACAGGTTCAATTTTGGCTTTAGATATTTCATAAGGCACTTCTTTCTTTTGCTGCCCGTTCACAATATATGAAGTACACATTTTCAATTCTTTAAAAGAATCTAAAACATCGGCTTTTGTCATTACCATTTGTGTTACTCCGTTTATCATACATGCATACTGTAAAGCAACAAGGTCAATCCAGCCACATCGGCGTGGCCGGCCTGTAGTTGCTCCAAATTCGCTTCCAATCTTGCGCAATTCCTCTCCGGTTTCGTCAAACAATTCTGTTGGAAAAGGTCCGCCGCCTACCCGTGTACAGTATGCTTTTGTAACACCAATTACTTCCCTTATTTTTTGCGGAGCCACTCCCAGGCCGGTACATACACCCGCAGAAATAGTGTTAGATGATGTTACGAACGGAAATGTACCGAAATCAACATCAAGCATACTTCCCTGGGCACCTTCAGCCAATATTTTTTGCCCTTCTGAAATCTTATTATTCAAAAAATATTCTCCGTTAACTACGTTTAACGATCGTAAAAACTCGATTGCTTCAAAAAAGTCATCTTCCCACTCTGAAATATCTTCATTAAAATGAAAATTGTCTAACAGACGCTGGTGCTTCAGGCGAAGCTTTATATAGTTGGTAACAAAACCTTTGTCTAAAATATCGCCTACTCTAATAGCATTACGGCCTGTTTTATCCATATATGCAGGGCCAATGCCTTTAAGAGTACTTCCAATTTTATCGGTTCCTTTTGAGTTTTCCGAAGCTTTATCTAACGCCCTGTGTGTAGGAACAATAATGTTTGTACGTTCTGATATGTACAGGTTCTTTCTTACATCAATCCCAAAAGAAGCTACTATATCGCACTCTCTTTTTAATGTAACGGGGTCAAGAACAACACCACCGCCAATAATGTTTATAGTGTTCTGGTGAAAAATACCAGAAGGTATCTGGTGCAAAACAACTTTTTTATCTTCTAAATATAAAGTATGCCCTGCATTTGGTCCCCCTTGAAAGCGCGCTACAACATCATAATTTGGAGCAAAAAAATCAACTATTTTTCCTTTCCCTTCATCGCCCCATTGCAAACCAAGAATTACATCAACCATTTTTTAAAAATTAATTTTCGTTAAGGCAAAATTAATGGAACTGAATAACTTGATGATATTTATTGTGAAGGGAGAAATCTAAGCACAATTAAGCAGTCTTAAACGACTTTTAGAATGAGAAAAAACAAACATTTTCGTAAGCAGAGGGATTATTGCACCAGCAATGGAATTCTACTCAACATCGTTGTGTCACTCACTGCAACTTGTATCTCTTTGTTCAACTTTTCTGCCCATATAATTATTGAGCTACAATTTTTAAGTACCAGGCAGGAAAAGCTGATTTAGCATTTGCCGTACAAGTGTGCGACGCAACGAATGCCAATAGAGAATCGAATGCCGGCTACAAAAAAACAATCATGTTTATTAGTAGGATGCTGAAAAAAGAATAACTGCTCCCACCAAATTATTCCTTCTCCGTATCAAAGCGATCAACCGTATGAATGCCTTTCAATAATTTCAAACGGTCTACCAATTCTTCAAGTTCCTCTTTATCATGTACGAACACTTTGATTGTTCCCTCAAACAGGCCGTCATGCGATTCGATCATAAGCGCTGCGATATTTATTTTTAAATCTCCTGAAATAACATTGGTAATTTTATTAACTACACCTACATCGTCCATTCCCACAATTTTTAAACCGGTAAGAAAACTGATTTCCTTATTCTTTGCCCATTTTGTTTTAACAACACGGTGGCCGTAGTTAGCAAGCAAACTCGGTGCATTAGGGCAATTGGTGCGATGAATAATTAATCCTTTTCCGGTACTTACAAAGCCAAACACGTCATCTCCCGGGATGGGATTGCAGCATTTGGCAAGGGTATACATTATTTTATCGCTGCTTTCGCCAAAAATTATTAGCTCGGAGTCCTTTTTAGAATAGTGAGGTTGAGTTTCGACCGGTATTTCAACTATTGGTTTTGGTGGTTTGGGTGGCTCGAGTTTATCGCCAAGTACATGAAAATCTTTTAGTTCTTTAAGGTCGATACCTTTTATTGCAACCTGGTAAAAGAAATCGAGCGGTGAATGAAATTTATAAAAAGAAACCAGGATATCAATATTGCCCTGAACAAAGGCAGCACCCATTCCTTCGAGCTTTCTTTGGATAATTGCCTTGCCGTCTTCTGCAATAGTTCGTTTTACTTCCTTTAAAGCATCTTTAATTTTGTTTTTAGCCTTTGCAGTAACAACAAAGTTCAGCCAATCCTCACTTGGCTTTTGCTTGCCGCTTGTAATAATTTCTACCTGGTCGCCGCTTCGTAGCTTATGGCTTATAGGTACAAGTTTATGATTAATTTTTGCACCTATACATTTTATACCTATTGCACTGTGTATGCTGAAAGCAAAGTCTAAAGCTGTGCTTCCTACAGGCAACATTTTTACATCGCCTTTTGGAGTGTACACGTAAATTTCCTCTGCAAGAAAACTCATTTTAAAGTCCTGCAGAAAATCAACTCCATCGGTATCCTGGTTCGAAAGCACTTCTCTTATTTGGCCAAACCATTTATCAAAACGGTCTTCATCAGAAGAACCTTCTTTATATTTATAATGAGCCGCGAGACCTTTTTCTGCAATTTCATTCATTCTCTTCGACCTTATTTGCACCTCTACCCACTTACCTTGCGGTCCCATAACAGTGGTATGCAAAGCCTCATATCCATTACTTTTTGGGTTGCTTAACCAATCACGCAGTCTTTCAGGTGATGGTGTATATTCATCAGTTATAATTGAGTAAACCTTCCAGCAATCTTCTTTCTCGCGCGCCTGCGGAGAATCGAGTATAATGCGGATGGCAAATAGGTCGTACACTTCCTCAAAAGCTACTCCTTTCTTTTTTATCTTATTCCAAATTGAGTGGATGCTTTTAGGACGACCATAAATCTCAAAATTGAAATGGCTTTTTACAAGTTTTTCTTTAATTGGCCTGATAAACTCATTAATATACCTTGTACGCTCTCTTTTTGTTTCAGCAAGTTTTCTGGCTATTTCTTTATAAGTTTCAGGCTCCATGTACTTCATAGCAAGGTCTTCCAACTCTGTCTTAACGCTGTACAAACCCATTCTGTGCGCCAAAGGTGCATACACCCAAACCGTTTCACTTGAGATTTTTAACTGCTTGTCGCGACGCATGCTTTCAAGCGTACGCATATTATGAAGCCTGTCAGCCAATTTAATCAATATAACCCTCGGATCATCGGTTAGCGTAAGTAATATTTTTTTAAAATTCTCTGCCTGTTTGCTGGTATTTGTGTCAATTACGTTTGAAATTTTCGTTAGCCCATCCACAATTCGTGCAATTTCATGCCCGAAATCTCTTTCAATATCCTCAAGGGTAACGTCAGTATCTTCAACTGTATCATGCAGCAACGCACAAATAGTGCTTCTAACACCCATGCCGATTTCCTCAACACATATCATTGCAACAGCAATGGGGTGTAAAATATAAGGTTCGCCGCTTTTTCGCCGCATCGTTTTATGAGCTTCC
>Ga0181463_1000257_pt2 | contig 12571 bp, 9 predicted proteins | sample InSIn1gowninarea_FD_119071 | JGI IMG/M metagenome (GOLD analysis project Ga0181463, IMG submission 119071) | Clean room microbial communities from NASA Spacecraft Assembly Facility at Jet Propulsion Laboratory, Pasadena, California, USA -... ... | reverse complement strand
AAACGGTTGTTTTACTTCTGCTTATTCTAACATCTTTAATCAATTTTACTCATAGTGTTTTATACACTGTTTTTATTAAAGCAGGGAAAGGTTGATATAGATTGGTCTTTACCAGGAGATCCTATAAAGGCAGGAACAAGACATCCTTTGAGTATTGTCAGAAATCAGATGGTTTCTATTTTTAAGCGATTAGGTTTTGCCGTAGCAGAAGGCCCCGAAATAGAAGATGACTGGCACAATTTTACTGCTCTCAATCTTCCTGAAAATCACCCTGCCCGTGATATGCAGGACACTTTCTACCTGCATCAAAATCCCGACTATCTTTTGCGAACCCATACAAGTAGCGTGCAGGCAAGAATTATGGAGAAACAAAAACCTCCTATAAGGATCATTTGTCCTGGTCGTGTATATCGCAACGAAACAATAAGTGCGCGCGCGCATTGTTTCTTCCACCAGGTCGAAGGCTTATATGTTGCAGAAAATGTAAGCTTTGCAGATTTAAAACAAACACTTTATTTTTTTGTAAAGGAAATGTTCGGAGATGCAAAAATTCGTTTTCGTCCCAGTTATTTTCCTTTTACTGAGCCAAGTGCCGAAATGGATATCAGTTGCACGGTTTGCGGCGGTACAGGTTGCAGTTTGTGCAAGCATACCGGTTGGGTTGAGATCTTAGGTTGCGGGATGGTGCATCCTAAATTGCTTGAAAATTTTAATATTGATTCTGAAAAATATACAGGTTTTGCCTTTGGAATGGGCGTAGAACGCATCTGCCAGTTAAAATTTCGGATTAATGATTTACGTCTGTACTCGCAGAATGATGTGCGGTTCTTAAATCAGTTTATAGGAGCTATTTAAATATTCTCTGTAAAAAATGGACAGAATATTTTGCGGCCGTTATAGAACATTTAGCACCTGTTCCTTAGCTTTTTCGAGTTCATCTTTCATGCTTACGACTTTTTTTTGGATATCAGCGTCGTAGGCTTTAGATCCGGTAGTGTTTATTTCCCTTCCTATTTCCTGCATTATAAATGACAGTTTTTTGCCTTTGCCTTCATCTTTTTCGCTTAAGATCGTTTTGAAATAATTGCAATGGTTTTTTAGCCTCACCTGCTCTTCGGTTATGTCAATTTTTTCAATGTAGTAAATAAGCTCCTGTTCAAGACGGTTGGTGTCATAATTCTCTTTTCCAACATTGTCTTCAAGAGTCTTGATTAATCCTTCCCGAATCCGCCTCTGGCGGGACGGTTCGAGGGCTGCAATTTGTTCGGCGCCTGATAAAATGTTCTTAATTCTTAAAGAAAGATCTTCTTGAAGAGATTTTCCTTCATCAGTTCTATGTTTTTTTAATTCGTTTACAGCGCTCAACAAAACCTGCTCAAATCCCTTCCATTCTTCGTCAGTTAAGATAGTGTTTGACGGCGTCACCACATCAGGCAGTTTAAGCAATGCGCTTAGTATATCTCCGGGATTTAAATTTAACTCCTGCGACAACTCTGCAATCGGTTTGTAATAAGCTTTCGCCAACTCCTTATTAATAGTGACCGGTGGTGCAGAGCCGTTTTGTTTTATATAAATAATACATTCAACGCTACCTCTGACCAGCTTTTCCTGTAAAATATTTCTGATATCGAATTCAAAAGGTTTTAATAATGGAGGAATTATAATTCTCAGATCAAATTGTTTCCCGTTAAGAGATTTTACTTCTGCCAAAAAAACTTTATCACCTACTGCCTGTTCAGCTCTTCCAAAACCTGTCATTGATTGAAGCATAATTGCACTTTTGTAATTGAGTAAATGTAAAGGAAATTTAATTGTCAGTCATAAGAGAAGAGTGAAAGAAAAAAACAAATTTCTGCAGGTTCTTTGTAAGCTGTCTCTTAACAAGATAATGTTTCCTGCTTGTAGTTTATGCAACTAGAGACTTTTATAAATTTCCCATTGTCCTTTTATCAGACTATCATCTGCATCCAATGTTGATATCGTCGCTTTACGGGCTGTGTTAAGTACATTAAGGGCAGCACCGTATTGTTTGCCAAGAGAATGATTGGCAACAATAGTTATATTTTGACCAGTAACAGGTAAAGAATTAAGTTCAGCTCCAATCAATAATCCACTCAGGTAAAAATAATTTTCTTCTTCAGAATACTTTCGAAATAACTGGTTGGTTCTTACGAGAAAACAACTGTGTAAAAGGTTTGAATTTCGGCTTTCATGTACGCCTCTTTCAAAGCTTTGTAAGCAGCCATCCTTTTCAAAGCTTTCATTCTTTTTAACCGATACAGAAAGAATGCTTTCAGTGGACAATAAATCAAAAAACTCTCCTGTCATATAAGTTTTAAAATCAAAAGCGTGCTTATTTTTTACAAAAACATGTTTTGGATGAGTGCCTGGAAAAATGAAAACGTGGGCACCGTTATCAATGTCTGCAGCACAACCAACCAGCTTCGTTTCTTCTCCCCTGATTACATCATTTTCTGTTCTTACACCCGAAATTATCAGTACATTTTGCTTTGGATATGTGCTGGCTTCAATGACCAACTTTTCGAGGTCCTTTCCAGAAGTTGAAAAAGGAAGATTTTTATAAGGCAGATCGACCATTCCAATAGTGGAAGAGGCCATACCTGAAATAATTAAAGGAAAATTTTCTAAACTGTAGCCGATTCTTTTTTCAAGGGTTCTAATTTCTTTTGCGATAATATCAAGGTAAAAATCTAACCTTTCCAATCCGTTCTTTGGTCCTTGATTCCACATTTTAAATGTGTCAGCTATACCTTGTTTTAAGGTTGTTTCTTCTATAATTTCAAGATTTTTGGCTGATATAAGTCTTAGTCTGAAAGAACTTGTTCCCCAGTCGCAACTCAAAAATTTGTCCATATTTTAATTAGCTTATTCTGCACTTTTTCTACAAATGAAAAATTTTATTTCTTAATGTCAATAACCCTGGTCTTACAAAGATAAACAGTTATAAGAGTGCGACCGGTTAGCAGTTTTTTGGTAGATTCAATGTTTGCTAAAATAATTTTGCTTCTCTACTAGCTATCAAAAAAAACAAAGATCGACTCAGTTTGAAGCGGACAACAAATGGGAAATGTTTCAAAACAATCGAAGATTTGAAGATTAGTTGATTGGTTGATATCAGACAAAGAAAGTGTAGATTGAACCTCTTTTTTCAATGCGGGCCAGGTCGGTAAGAGGATATGTATTTGCGCGGCAAGACGACTGTTTTTCCTAATTCTATAACATTCTTAGGAGCCTTTAGATTGATCATTCTAAATGACTAAGAAATAAAATATTATTCACTTAATTTTATTTCTTATCGATGTTTCTAAAGTTTTTAATTAAAATAGTTTCAGTTTTTAATAATTAATTGTAGGAATGTTTATTGTTAAATTAATAACTTGCCCCAATTAGAAGTTTCATTTTTCAAAATTTTGATATGCCTGCCATTTCTTCGCCTTGCACTTTGGTAATTCGGGTTAATACAGATGATCTTAGTTATAAATGTTTCCTTGCCTGCTTTAATAAAAACAGTGTATAAAACACTATGAGTAAAATTGATTAAAGATGTTAGAATAAGCAGAAGTAAAACAACCGTTTGTTCAATACCTCATTTTACTTTTGATCATAAAATTTCCACTACTATTTAATATAATGTTGAAACAAAATGAAACAGGTTTTTAATTTTTCCAATTTTAAAGTCTCTTATTTTATTAGGGTTTTTATAGTTATTTTTTCTGCGGCGGGAGGGCTTGGACAACTTAATGCACAAAACGTATTACCACTTAAAGATTTTTCATTTTTTCAAAGCCCAGGTCCTTCTTGGAAACTTGCAGGCGATGTGAGAGGCTCTATTACTCAAAAAGAAGTACTGACACCTACGCTTGGAACAGGAATATTACTTAATATCCCTGACAAAAATAATCCCGGCAAAGATTTATTATCTAATCTTCAGCATGGCGATTTGGACCTTGAATTGGATTACATGATGGCTCTTGGTTCTAATTCCGGTATCTATATGCAGGGTCGTTATGAGATTCAGTTATTGGATAGCTGGGGAGTAATTAATCCAAAAGCAGGAGATAATGGGGGCATATATGAGCGTTGGAATGAAAGTAAGCCGGAAGGACAAAAGGGTTATGAAGGGCATGCGCCGCGGCAAAATGCAAGTCGCGCCCCGGGATTATGGCAACATATAAAGATCTCTTTCCAGGCTCCGCAATTTGATGCGCAGGGTAAAAAAACGGATAATGCTAAAATACTTCGTGTAGAATTGAACGGTGTTCCAATTCAGGAAAACGTAGAGATGTCAGGACCTACACGTGGTGCAATAGGAAATGATGAAGTGGCTAAAGGCCCTTTGCGTTTACAAGGCGATCACGGCCCTGTCGCTTTTAAAAATATAAAGATTACCAGTTACGATAAACCACGTCCTGAAATTGCCAATTTAAAATACAGCATTTATAAAGGCAAATATGAAGCAGAGCCGGATTATAAGAATTTACCTCCCGAGGCAGAAGGGAGTTCAGTGATGCTTTCGTCAAACGTAAATACCATTCCTAACGAATTCCTGATACGTTATACAGGTACATTAAAGGTAAAAGAAGCAGGTGAGTATAATTTTAACCTTAGTACTCCCGGCGGAAAGGGCCTGCTTAAAATTAAAGACCAGGTCGTAATTCCATTAGGTGGCGCTCGTGGAAGATCAACAGGAAAAGTGACTTTAGCGGCAGGTGAATTTCCGTTTGAATTGTTATACTCAAAATTTATTGATTTTGCGAAGCCAGCCTTAGGCCTTGCGGTTGCAGGACCTGGTATTCGTGAATATGTTGCTACTGATGCAAATATTGTTTCACAGGAAGATGTCAATCCCATTCTAATAAATGCGCCGGTAAATACAATATTAAGAAGTTTTGTAGATATTGATACTACAAGAGTAACACACGCAGTAAATGTGGGAAGCCCACAACAGGTACATTATACGTACGACATGGATAAAGGAATGATTGTACAGTTGTGGCGCGGACGATTTTTAGATGCTACTCCAATGTGGCATTCACGAGGAGATGGTTCCAGTAAACCAGTGGGAATGGTTCAAAAATTCGGTAAGCCTATGCTTGCCGTAGAAAAATTAACTTCTGCGAATGCCGCATGGTCTGCAGATACTACTGGTACCGGTTATCGCCCAAAAGGGTATGCATTGGATGATAGCGATCGGCCATCTTTTAGATATATTATTTACAATACGACCATAAGTGACGTTACAAGGGTTTTGCCCAACAATGAGGGAATTCAACGTGTAGTCTCAACTGCAAGTCCCGCTCCTGATCTTTATCTTCGTCTCGCTGCAGCTTCCACTATCGAAAACATCAGCGAAGGATTGTACCTGCTTAACGACAAATCATATTACTTACGTATAGACGATGCGGGAAAGTCTAAACCGGTGATCAGGGATGCGGACGGCCAAAAAGAATTAATTATTCCCATTCAAAACAAAGTAACTTATTCTATCCTTTTCTAAATTAACAGCAGATATGTATAATTTTTGCAAAAAAAACCTTGTGTTCATATTGCTTTTCACAGTAATGACAGGTTCTACAATAGATGGTTGGTCACAGTCAGAATCAGCGAAAGAAGAAGATTATTTTAAAATAATGAGAGTGCCTGCTCCGGAGGGAGTGATACTGGAAGTTGGAGGACTTTGCACTTTGCCTAACGGAGACCTTGCTGCTACTACACGCCGTGGCGACGTTTATATCGTTGAAAATCCTTCCTCACAACATCCTTTTTTCAGAAAATTTGCTTCCGGGTTGCATGAAGTGCTCGGTGTCGCTTACAAAGACGGCGCATTGTATTGTGCTCAAAGAGGGGAGCTTACTAAACTGGTGGATGAAAATATGGATGGTAAAGCTGATGTATACGAAACAGTCTATTCGTGGCCTATAACCGGCAACTATCATGAGTACAGTTACGGACCTAAGATCGCAGCAGATGGATCTTTTTTTGTGACACTAAATTGCACTTGTCCTCCAGCCTGGTGGCATATGCGGAGCCTGGCTCCGTGGAGGGGCTGGGCCCTTCACATACAGGAAGATGGAAGCATGGAACCGTGGGCAGCAGGTATGCGTTCACCGTGCGGTATTAGCATGATTGACGACCAGTTGTTCTATACAGATAACCAGGGAGACTGGGTTGGCTCAGGAAGTATTATGCCGATAAAGAAAGGCGCTTTTATGGGTCATCCTGCAAGTCTTGTTTGGGCTAATATGCCTAATTCGCCTGTTAAAGTAAGACAACAAGACATATTTTCAAGAAATGCTCCTCCGCCAATAGAATTTGATCAGGATGGGCAGGAAATAAAACCTCAAAACAGTGATACGAAAAAATTTGTTACGGAATTTGAAATAAAAAAAGATGTTCCTGATCTTCAGTTGCCTGCGGTATGGTTGCCACACGGTATTTTAGGGATATCTAACTCTGAAATTGTAAAGATACCTGACGGTACTTTCGGGCCTTTTGCAGGTCAGTTGCTGGTGGGTGACCAGGGCCAAAGTATGATCGACCGCGTATTTATGGAGAAAGTTAACGGAGAATACCAAGGCGCTTCGTTTGCTTTCAGGAGTGGTTTTCAATCTGGAATTGTTCGTTTGTCCTGGGGCAAGGATGGATCTTTATATGCAGGGGAAACAAACCGCGGATGGGGATCAGCCGGTGAAGCTACTGAAGGTATCCAGCGACTTGTTTGGAACGATCGCATTCCATTCGAAATGCGTGCAGTACGGGCGATGCCTGACGGTTTTGAAATTGAATTTACAAAACCTGTTAATAAAAAATATGCAGAGGATTTAAGTTCATATTCAGTAGAAAGCTACATCTATAAATACCAGGGAGTATACGGTAGTCCTCCGGTGAATACTCAGAAATGTGCTTTAAAAGGAGTGAAAGTTTCTGATGATGGAATGAAAGCAAGAATAATCGTAGATAACCTTCGTCCCTATTATATTCATACGATTACTCTAAATGGAATTCAGGATAAAGAGAATTCTAACTCGCTGGTGCACCCGGTAGCTTACTATACTTTAAATAGTATTCCGACAGGAGCAAAATTGCAGCTTAGTGAAGTAAGCACAAAGAGTTCGGGAAAGTCCGTAAAGAGCGGGGCAACCGGAAGTAAAAAAGCAACTGGAGCAAAAGAAAAATCAGATGATAAGGATGCAGGCAAAAGTGACGCAACCTCCGAAACATCAACATTAAAAGCCGGCGCTACAAAACCAGGGAAAGCTCCAACGTATGATGAAGTGAAAAACCTGCTGCAAAAAAATACATGTCTTGCCTGTCATAATGCAAACACGCGCCAAGTAGGTCCCGCTTATAAAGATGTGGCCAAAAGGAAATATACAGTAGCCCAAATTGTAGAATTAATTCATAATCCTAAACCGGAACATTGGCCAGACTATTCAACCCCAATGCCTCCTATGTCACAGGTGCCAACCGATGAGGCTCGAAAGATAGCCGAATGGATTAAATCTCTTGAAAAAGCCAGGTAACTTTTAGGGAATGTTTTTTAAAAAGAAGTTACTACGATTGATATGAGTTTTTAAGATTAAAAGAGAATTAAAGCTATTTTTAAATATTTAAGATAAACAGGATTAAATGAAAAAAACTATTATTTTATTAACCGTATTAATACCTGCTGGTTATTTAGCGCAGGCACAGGAAAATGATAATAAAATGAGACCCGAAGAAACTGAATATTATGCTCCGGTTCCACCCGTAGTAACGCCTGGCGCTGCCTATGGAGACCCTCCATCAGATGCCGTTATTTTGTTTGATGGTAAAAATCTTGATCAATGGGTTTCTACTAAAGATTCTACCGCGGCTAAATGGACCGTTAGCGATAATGCAATGACCGTTAATAAAGCAGCAGGTGATATCCAGACTAAAAGGACGTTTACTGACTATCAGCTTCACATTGAATATAAAATACCTGCTAACATCACCGGTTCCGGTCAGGCGCGTGGTAATAGTGGTATTTTCCTCGCGGCACTTCCATGGGGCGCCGGTGGCTACGAATTGCAGGTACTGGATAATTACCAAAACCCTACTTACGTAAACGGACAGGCAGGAAGCATCTACAAACAGTCCGTTCCGTTAGTAAATGCCTGTCGCAAACCGGGAGAATGGCAAACCTATGACGTCATTTGGACCGCTCCTCAGTTTAATAATCATGGTGTGCTGAAGACACTTGCGCGGGTTACTGTTTTTCATAATGGAGTTCTTGTTCAGAATAACACTACTGTATTAGGAGATACGCCTTATATAGGCCACCCCTCTTATCGTAAGCATGGACCTGCTCCTATTAAATTGCAGGCCCACGGCGATAAAAGCGAGCCATTAAGTTATCGGAATATTTGGGTGAGGCCGGTTTAAAATATACTTTTCTTAAAATTACACTGCCATGTTTTAATGCATGGCAGTGTAATTTCAGGGATCATAGGGGGCCGACAATCTACGTTAATTATTTTGGTAATGTACTGAAAAATAGTTGGTGGTTTTCTTCAGTAAAATGAACAAACGGAAAGCATTCAGGAAGATGGGTGTCATAAACACCATGCTTACTTAATACCCACGCCGGATGTGGCTGCATTTCCTGCCCTGACGACATGATCTTTTGAAATCTTCCTAAAAAAATCCTCCATACATCTCCTTCCTTTGGAGGAAGTGATCGTCCGTTAGCCAACCACTTCATACTCTTCCATGGAATAGCAATTTCAAGTGTCCAACCTTTGTCGATATGTGTTGGGTCATTTATTTTTCCGTCGACTTGTACTGCCGTTTTTAATCCCGCCATATCGTAATCTAAAAAAGCCCAACGCAAGCCCCTGGGATGTTTACCCCACCAAAAAAATTCTTCCGAACGATCGTAATTTCCACCAAAGGTCAAGGCCTTATCCTTAAATACGTCAAATTCTTCAACATCAAACTTAGAACCTTTTTTATAGGCATCCTTCCATAAGAAGAAAACTTCATAAACGGTGTTTAGGGCATTTACCTCGAGTTCATAATAGCAGTCGCCTCCGTCAATAAAAACTTCAAGATCATTTTCAAGAAAAACAATGGAGTCTCTTTCTTTTTGTGTGGCGCTTATAAAAGGCTCTTCGGCCCAAAAGGCTATATATAGGTTTTCATCATCCCAAAGAGCTGCGGAACGGGTATCATAAAACCCCGGGTCACCGGTTACCATATCTACAAACCTTCCCGATTTTTCGCAGCCGGCCCACGCCGGCTTGTTCAAATCTCCGTTGATTTCAATCTTATCCGATACTTTTCTGCACGTGTAATGCGCTATTTCACTCTCGTTGACAATACTTGTATTTTGGCTCATACTTTTGTTAGTTATGATTTTAATAAAGATAGAAATTGTCCGGATAACTGGTTCGTTTTAACTGATGTAAAGGAAATTTAATTGAGGGGGTTATTCATACCTTGCTTCGACAGCAACTTAATCAGCACCATAAGATCGCTACCATCTTTATCGTTCAGTTCGGCTTTATCAGGTTTGCAGTTTCCCTGCTATATTTGCAAATTGCAAAAAGCAGTATAAATGACAATAAGCTATAATTGGCTGAGCGAGTATTTACCTGAAAAAATTGATCCTCAACAGCTTTCTCATATATTAACTTCAATTGGTCTGGAGGTTGAAAGCCTTGAGTATTTTGAAAGTATAAAGGGAGGATTGAAGGGTGTGGTTATTGGTGAGGTAATGGAATGTCAGAAACATCCTAATGCAGACAAATTAAGGCTTACCAAGGTTGACATTGGTGCTGGCGAACCTTTAAAAATTGTGTGCGGGGCTCCAAATGTAGCTGCCGGCCAAAAAGTTTTGGTAGCGACCATAGGGACGACAATTTATCCAATAAAGGGGGAGCCACTTACTATGAAAGCGGCAAAAATAAGGGGTGAAGAAAGCCAGGGAATGATCTGCGCCGAGGATGAGATTGGGTTGGGTTCGAGCCATGATGGAATATTAATTTTGCCCCAAGATGCGGCGGTTGGAACCAAAGCTGCTGACTATTTTAAACCCTATAATGATTGGATTTTTGAGATCGGTCTAACTCCAAACAGAATGGACGCAATGAGTCACCTCGGTGTTGCGCGCGATGTTTGTGCTTACCTGACCTATCATAATGCAAAAGAAGTAAGAGTTGTTAGTCCCTTTCCTGATCATTTCAGGTCTGATAATAATTCTGTTGCAGTAAAGGTTTCTATTGAAAATACAAATGCGTGCAGGAGATATTCAGGAGTGACAATAACAGGATTGTCGGTCAAAGAAAGCCCTTTGTGGTTGCGTGAGAGGCTGATTTCGATTGGTCAAAGACCCATCAACAACATTGTCGACATTACAAATTATATTTTACATGAGACCGGCCAGCCGTTACATGCATTTGATATGGAAGATATTGCCGGGGAATCTATAATAGTAAAAAACCTGCCTCAGAATGAAATATTTGTAACACTTGATCAAAAAGAAAGAACGCTCGACAGTACAGATTTAATGATTTGTAATGAAAAGGAGGGCATGTGCATAGCAGGAGTTTTCGGTGGAGCTAAAAGTGGCGTTAAGCCTGGGACAAGATCGATCTTTCTTGAAAGTGCGTGGTTCGATCCCGCTACTATACGGAAGACCTCTTTCAGGCACGGATTAAGGACTGAAGCTGCGGTAAGATTTGAAAAAGGAGTAGATGTTTCGAACGTTGTAAATGTTTTGAAGCGTGCAGCTCTATTGATTAAAGATATTGCGGGAGGTGAAGTATCTTCTGAAATTATCGACGTCTTTCCTTATCCTCAGGAAAAAACGCAGGTTAATATTAAATATCAGTATTTAAAAAAGTTAAGCGGGAAGAATTATGAGTCTGCAGCAGTAAGAGAGATATTGACAAGCCTTGGATTTGTGGTAATCAAAGAAAACGATGATGAATTAACAGTTGCGGTGCCTTTTAGCAAGCCAGATATTACTTTACCTGCGGATATTGTTGAAGAAGTTTTAAGAATAGATGGACTGGACAATATAGACATTTCCGGAATTATGACAATAGCTCCATCAACTGACGAAAATATTGCGAAGGAAAATTTGAAAGAAAAAGTTTCTGGTTATCTCACCGGTCTTGGTTTTAATGAAATCGTTACAAATTCTATTACTAATAGTAAGTATTACAGTGAACAGGAGCTATCGCAAACAGTAAAAATGATTAACAGTCTTAGCGCCGATCTGAACGTAATGCGTCCATCGATGGTAGAAACAGGACTCGAAGCAATAGCTTACAACCTCAATCGAAAGAACAAAGATTTGCGTTTTTTCGAATTGGGAAAAACATACCATTCAGAGGGCGTTGGACATTATGCAGAAGAGGAACACCTTGTGTTGTATATGACCGGAGAAAACGAAGGCGGGGGTTGGAGAAAAAAAGAAACAAGTATTGATTTTTATACCGCAAAAGGCATTGCTACAGCAATTATAGAACTTTGTGATTTGGGAAAGCTTCATTACGTAAGCACTTCCAATGAAGGATTTTCTGTTGCCCTTTCAGGTGTAGTAAATAATAAGCCAGTCGTAAAAGTCGGGCAAATATCTGTAGAGAAATTGGCGAAGTTTGATCTGAAGCAACCGGTGTTTTTCATTGATTTCAATTGGGCCGACTTACTAAAATTCACTACTTCCCAAACTATTATTTACAGAGAGGTTTCTAAATTCCCTTCAGTAGAAAGAGATCTTGCAATTGTTGTAAGTAAAAATATTTTGTTTAGGGATGTTCAGCAGATGGTAGATAACTTAAAAGTTTCTAAATTACAAAACATCCGGTTATTTGATGTTTTTGAAAGTGAAAAGTTAGGAGAGGATAGGAAATCGATGGCAGTGAATTTTACTTTCATGGATGAAGAGAAAACAATGACAGACAAGGAGATTGATGGAATTATGAACAGGCTGATAAAAAGTTTTGAAACGGTGTTGGGTGCTGAAATAAGAAAATAAGTCTAATTTGATTGCCATGAATGAAATGGACGAACAAATACAAAGGATCGAGGAGAAGGTGTTGTTACTGTCAAAAGAATACAATCTTGCCAGGAAGGAAGTCCAACGGCTGCAAAAAGAGAACAGCAGGTTAAATGAATTAGTCCAATTACATAATAGCCAGTCCGAAAAATTCAATCAAAAGGGGGCTGTAAAAGTAAATACCAACGCCCTTACACCCGCTGAGAAAAAGGAGCTTGAAAAGAAAATTGATGATTATTTGAAAGATATTGATAAATGTCTTGCACTGCTACATTCTTAAACTATGTCTGACAATCTTATACCCGTTAATATCATCGTAGCTGATCGCAGCTACAGACTGAGAATAGATCCTCAGGATGAGGAAATGGTTAGAAGAACGGTTAAAAAGCTGAATGAAAAAATTGTAAATTATAAGACGAATTTTTCAGGAAAAGATATGCAGGATTACGTTTCGATGGTGCTGTTGTGGTTTGCCACGGAGCAGCAAAAACCTACACCAAAGGAACTTGAACTCGAGGACAG
>Ga0181463_1000351_pt1 | contig 12573 bp, 13 predicted proteins | sample InSIn1gowninarea_FD_119071 | JGI IMG/M metagenome (GOLD analysis project Ga0181463, IMG submission 119071) | Clean room microbial communities from NASA Spacecraft Assembly Facility at Jet Propulsion Laboratory, Pasadena, California, USA -... ... | reverse complement strand
GGCTCGACTGATAAGGACCCTTTAGGGGGCTCGACCATAAGGACCTTTAGGTGCTCGACTGTTAAGGACCTTTAGGTGCTCGACCATAAGGGCCGCCATCAGAGGATGCGCAAGCAGGCTCGACTGATAAGGCCGCCATCACCTTTAGGTGCTCGACTGTTAAGGCCGCCATCGAGAGGAGAGGAGAGGTGCGCAAGCAGGCTCGACCAACGGGAGAGGAATTGGAAGCTATACCCTCCGGGGGATAGGAACCGGGCTTATTTGCTATACCCCTGCCTGCAGAGCAGTGTTACTTTGTGTAGGCTTTCAGGGAGCATAGCGAAGGGAAGGTTATCCCTCACCATATGAATAGTGAGTGACCCCTAAATAATATAGGGCCCTTTGCTTGCTTCCTTCGAAGCGAAGGAAGGAAGGGAGGTAAGGTTATCCTTACCCGAGCTATGCTCAGGTAGGTAAGGCCGGTACTTACCGGGTTCAAATTAGAGGGTATAACCACCAACCCTTCGCAGAGCTCAGGTAAGGTCACTTACCTTCCAGAGCTCTTTGAGGGGAATCAATATAGGGGATGACCTTGCCCGATGCGGACAAGCGGGTAAACCTCCTTACCTTCTCACCTTACCTGAGCGAACCTGAGCTATGCGTACGTAAGACCTAGACCGTAGCTCAGGGAAATCCTCTCCTCTCGATGGCGGCCTTAACAGTCGAGCACCTAAAGGTGATGGCGGCCTTATCAGTCGAGCCTGCTTGCGCATCCTCTGATGGCGGCCCTTATGGTCGAGCACCTAAAGGTCCTTAACAGTCGAGCACCTAAAGGTCCTTATGGTCGAGCCCCCTAAAGGGTCCTTATCAGTCGAGCCTGCTTACGCATCCTCGCTATGCTTTTCTTTACCTTATGCTCGGGCAGGCAAGGGACCTTACCTGATGGATGCGAAGGTAATACCTTCTTCGCTATGCTCAGGGAAGGTCCTGGTCCTGAGTGAGCTCTGCTCAGGCTTTGAGGGGAATCAATATTAGGGGATAACCTTCGCTATCGCAGGTCAGTAAGCAAAATTCTGTCACTATATATCGTAGTTGGAGGCGGGATAACGGTCAAATAATTCCCCAGCACCCGCGCCCGGTACGGTCAAGTAATTCCCCGATCCGCTCGTTCTTCGAGCCCTCTCCCGGTGGTCGAGAGTTCGCTACCTCACCCTGCTTTTCCTTTCCCCTTTGGGCAGGCGTATGGAGTATAGCCAAGTGGTAAGGCATCGGTTTTTGGTACCGACATGCAAAGGTTCGAATCCTTTTACTCCAGATCTGTGTGTGCAATTATGAATATGAACTGGTGCTCTTCAATTCCATCCAAATCTGTACTGACGAACGGAGCAAGCTTCCCATTTTTCGCCATTCGAAAACCTATCTAAATACATGAAGGTCAAGAAGGGTGGTGTGGTTGAGGAAAGTCAAATGCAGCCAGTGGAACACCTAACTCCTCCAGTCCCGAATCGACTGACTGACTTTGGGAAATTCTTTTGGGTGAATAGGCCGGCCACCGCTGTACCACCACGACCACTACTTCCAGGTAGGTAGGCGACCATAATGCTGGAACAGATCTTCAGGGTGCGGGGAAGGGGACTGACTCCTTGATAGAGGATCTGATCCTTCAAATAGATTATTGCCTAACTGAGAGGCGGGAATTTGTGTAGGTTATCCCAACCCGGGTTCAAATTAGGTTCGGGAAGATATGAAAGGTAAACCCTGTAAGGTCCTGCCCAGTAAGGTCCTTACCTTTATCATTTTGAATTGAGGGTCAAAAATATAGGTCCGGCAGGGTGAGCAAGCGAACTCTCGACTAAAAGGCCGCCATCGCTCGACTGTTAAGGAGAGGAACTTGAGTTGCTCGACCATTTTGGTGGGGCCGCCATCGTGAGTAAGCGAACTCTCGACCGGCCCCCCACCAAATAATTAGGGGACCTTCTAGCAATTTGAAGGGAAGAAATATAAGTAAGAAGAGTTATTAGGAATGAAAAGAGAAGGAACGAGGAAAGAAGAAGCGACTGATGAGTGAGTGGGAGCGCTACGAAGAGCATAGAGCTATAGTTTTGAATAAACACCTCTAATATGATGAGAAAACCCAAGCACTTGGGAAAAACGACGGAGCAGGATCACGTAGAGCAACAAGTTATTGCGGACAGGAGTTTCAGATCCATGAACTTTGTACAAAGCATCCCGGAGGAATATGAGCAATCGGAGCGGAAAAGAAATAGGGAGAAGAACAAAGATTTCGTCCATTCCCCACCAATCCACAATAATACCTCTGTAACCGCGACGGATGATAAGGGGAATAAAAAAACTGGGGCCTCCGCGGGTTGCTTGGAGGAAATGAAAGGGGGGTCTCGTCGCTCGACCAAGTATGCTGCTGAAGCAACTGCAGAACATGTCGGGCGATCCGCAAAAAAGAGAGGGAAGCCAGTTGTAGTGAGAGTGAAAGGATCTACCTATCTCGGGAAAAAGAAAGCAGTGATCCCGAGCTCTCGAAAAGGAGTAGGGAGAAAATCTCTCATTATGTACATCCACGATGTAACCCAACTTTCACATAACGGATGCCGACTCCCCAGGAAACGTCGTGTTTAAATCTCATCATAAATTGATTAAGTTCTCCATTTACTTCTACCTATTATTCTTACTCACTCAAATTGAGGAATGAAAATCGCTCGACCAACGCTCTGCTGCTAGCTCTGGCTATGGTATAAGAGTCTAGCTGGCTTTTACTGGCTATGGGTATGCTACTGAAGCCCCTGCTGCTGGCTGCTAGATCAAAAGTAGAATAAAGGGCTAAGGCAGGTGGCTTAGATGGCTCTCTGGCTGGTGGTGGCTGGTGCTGCTTATGATGCTGGGTATCGAACTGCTTGCTTTGCTGCTGCATCTTTAACTACTCGTGCTGCTTCGACAGAATCTACTACTTTTGCTTCATCAACAGACTCTACATCTGCTAGATCTACTACTTTTGCTTGGACTTGGATCTGCTGCTGATGGGTCTATATCTACTTCTGCTTCTTAAGGATCTACTGCTTCTTCGACTGGTCAATCTACTTATGAATCTTCACCTGCGCTTGGAACTGGATCTGCCCCTGCTTCTCTCGTCTTTGGTGCCTCTGCCTTAGCCACTGGTACTTGAATGGGGTCATCTGGATATGGATCCGAACGAAGGGATGGCTCTCCAAATGGAAGGAATGCCGGCTCGGAGACTTTCGCTTCTCCTTGCACTATAATAATTCCCCTAGATGAGATGGCGAGGATGCATCATTCGCTACTGGTGCTAGCGGATCTGTATCTTCACCTGGAGGATATGAAAATGGCATTGATGCTGGTGAGGGGTAAACGGATTATGATTAAACCCCGTAAACTGGGTAAACTCCAACTGGCTCTCGATCTTAAACTAGCAATGGATCCGTATCTCGATCTGTTACTTGGGACTTTGTGAGTGGATAATCTCAAATGGGATCTTAAACATGAAGGTAAGCAACTCAATCTGCAATGGGATCTGCTTCCTGTGCTCCCGGTTATTACTTTGCATATGAAAGTGCTTAGACTGGGGCTAGCATTTTGACTTGTTATTAACCCTTCGCTCCTTCATGCTGGATCAACTTAATAAACAACGACCAGCTTTGGAATGGAACAGAGGGAGATGAAATTGGATATGGGAGCGGGCATAAAAGCCAGATACGTAGGCACCGGAGACAGCGGGGGAAGCACCACTAGCAGTTTCTTTAGATCCTCCAGTCCCAGTCGTTGCGTCGTCCTGTACAAAGGCAGGTGAACCTGCAGCATATCGAGATCGAGAGCTAGATGCCTGGGTGGGTTGACTAATCACCAGGTGTTTACCCATAATCTATTAATCCACCAGTCAAATAAGCACCACCGATAGGAAAGGCTAAGCACGTCAGACATGCACACACGAAAAGATATGCGCATAATACATATACACATGTGGATGCATAGGTATACTAGCTGGTAAATAAGCTGGCACCGGCTAAGCAACTCAATCAATGGATGGGTTCACATACAAATGTAGGAACAAAAGCTGGCTCTGCATCTTCATATGGAACCGGGTCATCTAAATGGTGGGTTCTTACGGTCAAAGCCAAACCATTGTAGAGTCCAAATGCGATGCGATGTGTTGGGATGCTTGTTAGGATCTTATATATATATACACTTGCTTGTTGCTTTGGATATCTCCGAGGCTAGGTTCAGGTGTTGATGCCAATGAGTCAGTTGATCCACCCCTTGAAGTGCGAGGACTTTTTCCAACGTCCTTGCTAGTTGCAAAGACAGATCCAATTCCAGGCTCATATCCTGTTCGATATCAAGTTCGTTCCCCAGATCCACCAGTAGACGCCTTAGCCCCTTACACTTGTTCCGTAACCCGCGCTTCTGCGAGAGAAACTTCACCTGGGTCTGAGGCCGGGTAACCTGCCTCTGTCTTAGCTGGTGAATCTCCAACTGGAGATTTGTCTCGATATCAATATTGATTTGCCGCTGGTCAAACTGTTGGTTATAGAATGGGCTAAAGTGTCATGCCATCTGTCCATGAATCAATCTATTAATCCTAACAGCCTGGTTCCCAAAACCTCTAATGTTTGGATTGGAAACACGCTCATTTCTAGATGTACCAAACAGGGATGGGATTTCATACACTATGATCCATGGCATATTTCCATATATAGAGCCCAGCGCACCTTATTATTGTTCCTGCTATTCCTGCCGCGCAAGGAAGATAAGTCTACCACGCGCTTATTCTTATAGCAGATCTGGGTCTCAGTGGTGAATATCCGAGCTGAGGGGCTTGATTCGCCTTATGCATCTTTATTCCTCTTACGTACATGAAAGGGGTCAGCCTTATAGAATGGATGCTGCGATATACGATTCGCGGTGGATTCTATTTAGCCGTCTGCTATAGTACGACGTGCTAGGGATGGACCGGATAGGCCCCCATATAAGTGCACCCATAGGGATGATACGCGGCCTACCACCCCAGTGGACGATAGGTATGACAGTTGACAATAATAGGCCTCCTGTTGCACGTGCTCCTGACGATCCTTGACCGGGGTTACACTACTATATAGTCCCTGGGCCTTGGTGATGAAAGGGTAATTGCCTATTCTCCTACGCCTATAAGTGGTGAGAGTGAGCTTGCTTCTCCGGCGCCTGGCTATTGCCCTTCCAGTCTTCCTAGTTGGGCTGAGCTAATGATATCCGGGTCCAGCCCAGTAGTAGCAGCTTAACCACCATTAGATTAAGCTGTTGATTCTGTCGACCAATGAAAATGGCCAAATTAGTAGGATGCGTAATTACATATATAATTCATTCATGCATAATGACATATGCCCATATATCTCATTCATTTCTTCCAGCTCTAGTTACCGACGGATACGGGTCGAGGGGAAAGTCAAATGAGTCAGGCAAGTAGTTCCTTCCTTCCCTCCTATCTTTGAAAATAGGTGTCTCAGCCCTCTCAATCTCTCCAGGTTGGTCTTGATTTCAAGGCCTGATACCGCTAGTGGGAAAAGGGAGGGAAGGAGGGAGATGAAAAGCAGATATTATATATGTCATTATGTGATCGGTTAATTCATTCCGATATAATATATGCATTATCTGGTGGTAATGACTGCTTCCTTGAGTCTTATGGGGTGGTGGGCTTACGGTCGAGCCCTGCCTTTGCTCTTTACGCCTTATATGAACGATAGGTACTCCCACCTTTGTCTAGTAGTATAGCTCTAAAAGTACGGGCTAACCAGGCTATCAAGTTCATCAGCTCGAAACCAAGGTCGAGATCCGGAGCCATTTCTTGGCGGAGGTTTTGGACATTCTCCCTCCTATTATTGCATTTTCAGGATGCGCAAGCAGGCTCGACTGGACCCTTTCACCTCTCGCCTTTTGCCTAGAACCTTCAGCCAGGGGAGCCATTAGCCTCTCATATTTAGCCCACCAAGGCACCAAGTCCCCACCTTAAGCCGCCTTTCACCAGGCAGGAAAAGGAAGGAGCCTCTACTTATGAATTGAGTGCTTCACGAAATGGATGTTTTCGCCTTATCTCTCTGCAAAAAAAGAGGGCTCAAGTATGGGCGGTATGCCAATGATTACACCATCGGGACTGGGGTGAATTCCGATAGCTTGGCGCTAGATATAGTCAACGAATTAAGCCAGTTTCTAAACACGACGTTGGGAGGACTGAGTTTTCGGATCAAGTTGATCAAGAAAACAGGGGTTATATTAGGAGTCAATTTTGTCCTACCTCTTGTTAAGAATAAGGAAGGTCCCAAGAGTTCATATGCATAGGTTGTTACCATAGTCCCCTACCAAAGTCTGATTGTCTCTGATTATCCAAGGTGCGAAGCCGCTTGTCCCTCCGGGGGGCAAGGTGTTTCCCAGCGTAATATGCATAGGTTTTGAGTAGAGTTCGGCTGTAAGGTGCCAAGTATAGTTATAGGCTGTTCTAGTTCTGAGGTTCCCAAGGCAAATCCAACTCCAGTCTGTAGGTCAGATGCATAGGTTCCAAAGGCTTATTTTCAGGATGTTTCCAATGAGGTAATAGGCGATGTCACAATAGTCCCACCACCCACCCAGTCTTCTGTAGTTCTGAGGTTCCCGATATCCCCACCAAAGGATAGGTCATATTCTGAGGTTCCAAAGGCGTAGTGAAAGTATGGTCCAACAAAGTATGGAAGTTTCAAGGGTAGAGTATGGGGTTCTAGGTCTTATTTTGAAGTATATGAAAATGATTCCCTTATATACGTGAATATCCAAACAAAACCAAAATAAGCAAGGCACCATCTATCTCCTACCGCGCACTGGTTCACTTGGACCACAAAACCTTTGGTAAACCAAGTGCATGTCTGTATCCTGCTGTTAAGCCTCCTTCCTGGTACTAGTCCACAAAGAGGGGAAGGTCCCTAGGACTGTTGCGTCTGGCTGCGAACTGACTATGTCGAACTGAAAGTGGCTGTCAGGGGTTTACTAATAAAAGGAAAATGAAGAGGGTGAAGGCAAATATAAGTCATGAGGGTAGTTCGTCTGACCCCATGAAAGGGAATTTGATGAAACAAAAAGGGGGAATTAGGTTTTGTCATATCTGGTTGACCCTAGCCTGCTCCGAACAACCTTGGAGCAGAAAACATGACTTATAGTGCCGGAGGAATCCCGTATAGCACCATCACCAGAGGGTATAGTTTCTAATAAAGAAAATCCAGTTTACTTTCCTGATGTGGTATTTCAAATCGTCAATGCTAAAGAGAAAATGATTTCTCCAAAACTGGCGAATTAGGAGTTTTTGTGAGATCTGGTCCACCGAACATTCAATTGTGCCTGCCAAGTGGTGCTGAAGATGCCATAAGGTGTATCTACTCAAATAAGGCGCCCCTTTAGTTGCGGTAACTGAGTTGCATTATCCTATTTTCAGCCATTGATGTGGTCTTTATCTCTTGCTGACTTATCTCTTGCTGATATGAAGGGAGAAAGGGCATCCCTTTTCTTTTGGGTAAACTATCTGAAAAGGCCTAGTTCATAAAGAAGAAATCCACTTTCATGTGCTGCTGATGATAGGCAACTACGCCCAGTAAAGCGTGAAATCTAGAAAGTATCTTAAAGGGCAAAATTTGTAAAGAAAAACTGCATTTGAGTCGCCATGATGAGTCGTCTCATATGGGGCATTGGCCCCCTGACAAATAGATTGATAATAATGGAAAATGTGATGTGATGTTTTTGCTAGATCTAATCAAAGCGAAGTTGCCTGCCCGATAATCAATAGCTAAATCTAGGGCAAAGAGCTGGCCTGCAGCCCTGAATCAAATGTTCATTTAGCATCTGAAGTTTACAGTCCGTCCCCGTCGGGGAGATATGACTGACCCTTAGGGGATAAAAGAGTATTATATACGATCGATCGAGATTTGGTTACTTCCTTGCACTAGGAAGCGCAAGCCCCTCCGGGACCTTTATAAGAACCTTACTTACACTTGGAATATCCGTTGGAATCAGAGAGAAGTCCCACCCTCATTAGTGCCTCTTTCTTCGGGTTGATCTATAGCTTGCCGAGCCCCACACCCCGCCTCATTACGTGCTACATTAGGAGCCATCTTCTACTACTAGTATACATCATTCATAGACTGATGAAACAAAACAAGAAAATAGGACCTTGATGGAGAAACTAGACCCCTTAAAAAATCTATCACCTCATAAACTCTTCCTAATTTCTTAACGGATGTGTGTGTCCTCTCCTGTTAGTCGAGCGGCCTTACGGCACCTCTTTTTTCCCGGCTCTTTTCTTGAAAGGTCAAGGAAGATCCATTATCCATTCTCTTTAGGTCTTAGTTCCCACCTTATTTGTCATAGTTAGCCCTTACTCCTTCTTCTATTGTTCCCAAGGGTTCACCTACCTCTTCAGAAGCGTCATACCTTACCCCAGAGCTAGAAAGTGCTATTCCCCCAGGGCAGAGCCCTTCCTTACTAGTTCTTTTCTACCCGCAGTAAAGGTCTCCATCTTGGGGCTTCCTCACTTAGATGGGCTCCGCCCTTTAGCTTTCTTTCCACCCACTCGAGGAAATCTCTCTTATACCAGGAGGTGCCCTGCTGAGCCATTATGTTTCCTCTGGAGGCGCAGCCCAGCCTTATCGAGGAGAATACCCTAATACTACCCGTCAAATTATTAGATCTCCTTTCCTAATAGTATACATCTTTCATAGACTGCTTGAACAAAGAAACTTACCCTCCATTCTAGTTGTAGCCAACAGCCTGGGAGAACAGAAGTATCCTTACCCGTGCGTTCATACCTTCGTTCATACCTTCCCCTTCGTTCATACCTTCCCCACGGCCAAATCCCGGGCCGCTCGCTACGCTCAACAGAGTCCGGCCCTCAACGTCTGGTTCCCGGGTTGAAAGAAAAAGCATAGTAGTACAGAAAGACAGTTCAGGAAAGTAGGTGCAGGTGTCCCGCAGAGCTAACAACCCCTGCCTAGTCCCATTCGTACCAATCCCTACCCAATAGGTAAGGTAAGGGTGAAAGGAAGAATCAATTCCTTTGACCCCGATATCTGGTGGGCCTTCCCGACCCGAGATATTCCCTTTCATAGAGAAAGCCTTTAGGAGAGCCTGAACTAAGGTGGCTGCATATGGATAATAACTTAGACTTCAAGGTTTCCTAGAGGTGGTAAAGGTAGTACCGGTTCACATTCTTTGGCTTGAAAAGGGTGAAAGTGGCGTTGCAGCGCGTTTCACCGGATGGATGCATGGATGGATCGATGGCTGGTCCTTGCTGGCTGGCCTAGAGCCGCTGGTCCTGGAGAAACTAGTAGGGCAACAGGATCATACGCTGCGCTGGTGGTACTTCAGCTGCCGGTCCTTCAGCTGCCGGTCCTCTGCTGCAGGTGAGTTATTATTTCTATAATGCACATAAAGAATCTATTTGGGTACTCATATGGAATCGGGGGTTGCAATATCATGTCATACCATCGAGCAAAATATTTGATATTGAAGGCCAAATTCTTAGCATCCTTGTGGACCCACCAAAACTCATGATGTGCGTCTACAATGGTGCACCCCCGAGTAGGTTGTAGCCGTAGACCTTACAAAGTTTGCCACTTGAACATGGCAAAGGCAAGTAGTAAATCACCATATATGCAAGGGTATCTTGTCACGTGGGTATTTGTTCAGGCATCCATTAATGCATTCAGTAGGAAAGTGCACCAGTTCAAGCGCGCCCCCTGAATACAGAATTCCTCCATGGACATGGTGTCCAACGTACAGTCCCCCTTATTCAACTTCCTCATTCTTTCATCTACTTAAGATCGACGGCCTACCCTACCCCCTTTCAATATATAGGGGATCTATCGAGAATAGAGGAGGGGAAGGAGGGGGAGGAGTGAGCGGCCTACCCACAATGCCAGAGTGGAAGTATAGCTATCCTACCTATGATGCATTGGGAGGGCCTTTGGAAGTATAGCTCTCCTTGCACTAGGAAGCGCAAGACCCTCCGGACCTTGTGAACCTCGCCATCTTCAACCAAAGATGCTTCCCATTGGAGATGCCCTTGGAGATGGTTCGGATGGAGGTGTGAGATTTAGGGATTGATCAAGTCGATGTTTCACGATAATGCATAATGACATATATAATGAATGACCAGCAGCTCCCGCTAAAGCAATTCTGCTCCAGCACCTTTCGCACCTTCCAGCATATCGATCAATTGTTTCTGTCTTTTCAGAAAGAAAGGTCCCGGAGGGGCTTGCGCTTCCTAGTGCAAGGACCCGACAGGGGGCTCGACTGATAAGGACCTTTAGGTGCTCGACTGATAAGGACCTTTAGGTGCTCGACCATAAGGGAGAGGAGAGGAGAGGAATACATGCATTATCTCGTTATAAAGGTCACCTGTGTCACCCTCTCACTCTCCCTTACGGTTATCACGCCTTACGGCTACCACACGCTTACCAATGGTGCACTATCTGCACGGTTAGCTACACGGCTTAACTAGCGCGATTCTCATCGCTTCACTCCATGATCAATCTTTCCCTTACGGTATCCATCTGCACCACACACAGCGGGGGCTTACGCGATCAACAATGGCTAGTGATTACTAGTGATTTTGTTTCACTTAGACCCTTCGAGCTCAGTCAAAGATGGAAAGAGGCCTTACAGAGCGCTCAGTCAAAGATGAAAGGTCCTTACAGCGAGACTACTACAACGGCTCACCTACAAATAGTGATTATCATCAAACGTACAGGCGGCACTCACCCCAGCGCGCCAATCATATATGCAAGCAGGCAGCATCACCAGCCCCGAATAAGTGCTGTTATAAGGAAATATAGGAGTAGGAGAGACCCCAAACAAAGAAAGTTAAGGCAGGCAATAATCGTCAAATATGTAATCCGAATAGAAATCCGAATATAATCCGAATACTAATCCGAATATGATCCGAATATCAACAGCAGCAGTAGCAAACTAGCTTTGTTAGATATGGCAACATCGTCAAGTCAATTGTATAGTAACAGGTGGAGATATGCAATATCATACCCAAGTAGAGTAAGCGGAGTCTCTGAGCCCAGCTCTGGCATCCACCTGTCTGTGGCCGTAGTGGATCTCCACCAGCATCAACTAATTAGTAGAACTAAGACTAAGATTGCACTACTCTGGGCAAGTGAAACCAACGTCTCCATGGTGTCATCATATATGAACACGTCTATATGCTGATCTCATATAGAACACTAGTAGAGATCTAGAAAAAGGGCAGTGTTTCCATTTCCTCTTTTCGGCTCCGGGCTGCACTACTTCTGGAGATCCAAGTACAACTAAAAAAAGCTAGCCCCCTTTTCCCCCGGTGGTGCTTGCTAAGCTAAGCACACTTTCTAGGGACATATCTATTTCTCGTCTGTGGGGATGAATCCAATTCTATTTATTTAAGAGCACCAACTTCTCCATGGCAACATTGTATGTGAAAATGTCAATATGTGAATCCAAGTGTCACCGTATTTATGGCGGTATCATAGGCTTTCACTTGGATTGAACTCTGAGGCTATGGCCTTGGTAACATTATTCAACCCATGGAGAGCGGAAGGAGACCAGCCACCTTTGGCATGGGCTTTGTCTAGGATAAATTAGAGTGATAGAAAGAGAATCAGATTATTGAAATCTAGGGACCTTTCAAACGTATCTATGGCGATATAATAAGTGAAAACCAGGTGATTGAAAGGTGCACACGTAGAGATTACGATATTCTATTGGAACATTGATTAGCTTCATGGCTATGAACCACGTGGATATGTGAGATCATATAGTAGTGGAATTAGACCCAGATTTATTATTCTTTGTTTTGTTCGGATGGGCACACACACTAAAACCTATAGCTTATTCGCTGGAGCTCAGGAAGATAGGTTCAGGTAGAGTAGAGATGGCAACATCATATGTGAAAGATATATATTGTTCTCTGTTCATGGCAAGTAACAAGTCAAAGGCTCTATGCCGATATCATAGTCTCTATGCGATCATCATATGTGAAAACTTATCTATGCAAGCTCGTATAGTCAGAGGTTGTAGTAGATCCGACTGCTATGGCAAGGTCTTCTGCAGGCCAGGTTTATCAGCTAGCTAGGTCTTCTCCGAGTCCAAGTTCAACTTACTTCTCTATGGGCCATGTGATACTGTATATGAACCATGTAGATATGCGAGTACAAGTGCAAAACTTAGATATGCGCTTGAAACTGGGTGCAAGGGCATACCAGCAAGAGAGAAACGATCAGAGAAAAAGGGCCAACTAACTCAAGAGGTTTGGATGGATGCGTGGTTCGGATGGATGGATTGAAATGCAAAGAACGGCTTCAACGGCCATTTGCTTGCTTTTGATCGCTACTTTAGCCCTTCTTCGCTCCCCAAATCAGCATTGCCAATAAGATGAACAGAATTGGCTTATCGATCGATCAGGAAGGCGGCAGGTGGCAAGATCGAGTAGGTATAGAGAGACAGGCAGAAATCGAGAGGGTAGGTCTAAATCGATCGATCAGCATGTAGGTTCCACTGTGGCTTAAGTTGAACTGTGGGTTTGAGGTTCCACTG
>Ga0181463_1000350_pt1 | contig 12579 bp, 6 predicted proteins | sample InSIn1gowninarea_FD_119071 | JGI IMG/M metagenome (GOLD analysis project Ga0181463, IMG submission 119071) | Clean room microbial communities from NASA Spacecraft Assembly Facility at Jet Propulsion Laboratory, Pasadena, California, USA -... ... | reverse complement strand
AGCCCGGCTGTGCCGGGCTTTTTGTTTTATAATTATATCTTCGCCCCGAAACTTATCACACAGTATGAAAAGAACTATACTTGCTCTTACTTTTATTGCATTAGTTGCGTGCAAAGCCTCAGCCCAAACAGATACTACACATTTTGATCTTGGCAGAACTCAGTTAAAAAAAGAATTTACCCAAAGCATTACCATAAAAGGTGCTGATCTGGAAAAGCAGCCCTTCGCTAATTTGGCCGAAGCTATAAACGTGTGGTTTTATGGTACCTACATTAATAAGTCTTCTATAGTATATGTTATTGATGGCTTAGTAATAAAAGATGTAAATGCTTATAGCATTCACGATATTGAAGAAGTTACTTTGGTACAAAATGCTACGGCACAATTGAACGGTGCGTTACCTACTACACAGCAGATGGTGCTAATAAAAACTAAAAGGCACCTTGGTAAAAGCGGCATCCTCGCTGCTGGAAAGTTAAGCATTGCTAAGTTGAAACCGCAATATAACATTGACCCGTATACCAATACTTTTGAAAAAGTATCGGATGAAAGCACAACCGAACTTTATAATAACTACACTATCTCTGCCTTTAAGAGTTTAAGTAAGGCAAGGTTCGGCCTTACTGCAGATTATTTAAGGGATATAGTGCCATCACCAGGTTCTGAAACTTTCAAGTATACCATACCTCATCACTTTGATAGATTAAGGTTAAATGGTTATTTAAACGCTAATTTGGGCAGTAGTTCAGTAATTGATATTGCACTGAACTACACACCGCAAACCTCGCGTCAGCGTTATGAATCTATATCGTCTAACTATAATTCGGAGTCACATAATACTGAAAAGTTATTTAATACTTCATTAAATCTGTCGAGCAAACTAACAACAGGATTATACAATACCATACATGCAGGCTATAGTACTGTAAATGCAAACATAAGATATGATGTAAATCAAAGCATTGATTCAAACCCTATATTTTACAATCAGTCATATAAAAGTGGTGCCCATATTTTCAATATCTATGACCAACTTAGCTACACTGAACAACTGGGTAGTTTAACCATTGAATCCTCATTAAATCTAAATTACTTACATTATAAGGATACATTAGCATTTACTAATATTAATAACGGGGATGCAGCGACCGGAGATAATACTTACAAGAGAACATCGTGGCTATTAACCCCTTCAATAAGCTTATCATACCACAACCTGATTAATTTGCAAGGCGGCATGGTGTACAACCTCTCATCAGCAAAGCAGCTATTCGCCCGTGAAGGAGACGAGATAAAGAGGATATACCCTTTTGTAAACTTTACAGTCGACTTAGCCCATATTGTTGATGAAAATTCAAAAACATCTTTAAAGGTATATACCTCATATGCCCTGTCAAACAACTTTGGGGATGTTTATACTCGACTAAGTGATGTCTCACCAAATTTTGAAAATGTTTCATATACGCCTATCGGCTACATCTATAATTTATCGGGTTATTCTTTTTCCAATTTCAAAACACTTTCCGGAGGAGTTACAATTGATCCATTTAGTAAAAAATTGTTTGTAAACTACTTTTTTGAAAAGAGAAATTACCCAACGGCAATGCTAGTTAACGATCCATACTATAACTCTCATCTCGAACTGTACAGTGCCCAAGCCATTATGCATACCGTTTCTGTTATGGGATTAATAAACCAATATAATAACCTAACATGGCATGCAGGTTTAAACGCAACAACCATACACCAGAAGATATAATTATAAAACAAAAAGCCCGGCACAGCCGGGCTTTTAAAAATCTTTATGCATTTGCAGTTTACTTACACCTCTAACAATAGCCTTGCAGGATCTTCCAGTAGTTGTTTAACACGTACCAGGAAACTTACCGACTCACGGCCGTCAATAATACGATGATCGTATGACAAGGCCACGTACATCATCGGGCGGATAACTACTTGTCCGTTTACTGCTATCGGGCGCTCAACAATGTTGTGCATACCTAATATGGCTGATTGAGGAGAGTTAATAATTGGTGTAGACATCATAGAGCCAAATACACCGCCATTGGTAATGGTAAATGTACCACCACTCATTTCCTCAAGGCTTAGTTTACTTTCGCGGGCCTTACCTGCCAGTACAACCACTTCTTTTTCAATTTCTGCAAGGCTCATTTTATCCGCATTGCGTATTACAGGCACCACTAAACCCTTAGGGGCAGATACGGCTATAGAAATATCAGCATAGTTGCTGTAAACAACCTCTTCGCCCTCGATACGGGCACCTACCGCCGGCCATTCTTTTAATGCCTCGGTAACCGCCTTGGTGAAGAACGACATAAAGCCAAGTCCCACACCATGTTTCTCTTTAAACTTATCTTTATACTTTGCACGTATCTCCATAATAGGCGACATATCCACCTCATTAAAGGTGGTAAGCATCGCTGTTTCATTTTTAACCGTAACCAAACGCTTAGCTACTGTTTTACGAAGCGGAGACATTTTTTCGCGGCGTTCGCTACGCTCACCCGCAGGCTTTGCAGGGGCACTTGCAGCAGCGGGTTGTGTTGCCGGTTTAGCTGCCGGTGCTGTAGCAGGTTTTGCTTGTTGTGCTTTTAAGGCATCTTCTTTAGTTATCCTGCCATCAACACCGGTGCCGCTTACTGATTGCGGCGACACGCCTTTTTCGGCCAGTATTTTACCGGCAGCCGGTGACGGGGTGCCTGATGCATAAGTTTTCTCGTTTGATGACGCAGCAGGGGCTGACGGTTGTGCAGCTGGTGCAGCAGCCGGTGCTGATGCTTTTGATGCAGCGGCGCCTCCGCCTGATATGCTTGCCACTACGGTGCCTATCGCAAGGGTATCGCCCTCGTTTGCTAATGTTTTTAATGTTCCGGCTTGTTCTGCGGTAAGTTCGAAAGTCGCCTTGTCTGATTCGAGTTCAGCAATGGCTTCGTCCATTTCAACAGCTTCGCCATCTTTCTTTATCCAGCGCGATAAGGTAACCTCTGTGATAGACTCACCAACGGGCGGAACTTTTATCTCAAGGGTTTCACCGCTTGTAGCAGCCGGGGCAGGTGCGCCCGTATCGTAAGTAGCAGGTGCTGCCGGCGCAGATTCATCAGCTTTAGCTACATCGCTTGCTGATGGTGTTGCAGGTGCTGAATCTGCGGCTGGTGCAGATGCTTCTCCGGCTCCTTCTTTAATACTGCCCACCACGGCGCCAATAGCCAGGGTATCACCTTCAGCTGCTACTATTTTTAAAGTTCCGGCTTGTTCAGCGGTAAGCTCAAAAGTGGCTTTATCTGACTCTAACTCGGCAATCACTTCATCCATTTCTACCTGTTCGCCGTCTTTCTTTTTCCAGCTTGCAAGGGTTACTTCAGTAATTGATTCGCCAACCGGCGGAACTTTTATTTCTAAACTCATAATTTAATCTTGTAAGGTATTATGTTGCGGGCAGTATTCTGCCCAATTGCTATAAATAATAAGATACTACTATCAGTCAGTAGTAGTTTCAGCCATTTTCTTGGTAGTATTCTTAATAGTTTCTTTTACTGTTTTTGCACCGGGGGTCTCAAAAGCTTTATTAATAATGTACAACTGTTGAGCAGCGTGCTGTTTGGCATAACCGGTTGCGGTACTGCTTCCCTCAATACGCGAAATAATATCAAGTTTAACTACTTTATCGTTATGGAACTTGCGGCATATATACGGCCATCCGCCCATGTTCTCAGGTTCTTCCTGTACCCAGATAAACTCTTTAGCCTTGCTGTATTTGGCTTTAACTTTTAATATCTGGTGAACCGGGGTAGGGTATAATTGCTCAACACGAACAATAGCTACATCGCCACGTTTATCAGCCTGTTGTTTTTCCAATAGGTCGTAATATACCTTACCGGTACATAACAATACGCGTTTTACCTTTTTAGGGTCTACATAGGTGTCATCAATCAACTCGTGGAAACGTCCATGTGTAAATTCCTCTATCGGCGACGAGCACTTAGGATTACGCAGCAGGCTTTTTGGTGTAAATATAACCAGTGGCTTACGGAAGTCGCGCTTAAGCTGACGGCGTAAAATATGGAAGAAGTTTGCCGGAGTGGTGCAATTTGCTACCTGGATGTTATTATCGGCGCAAAGTTCCATAAAGCGCTCTACACGTGCCGAAGAGTGCTCCGGACCCTGGCCTTCATAGCCATGCGGTAATAGTAAAACAATACCATTACCTCGCTGCCATTTGGTTTCGGCACTGGCAATATATTGGTCAACAATAATTTGTGCGCCATTAACAAAGTCGCCAAACTGTGCTTCCCAAATAGTTAATGCATTAGGGTTGGCAAGGGCATACCCATACTCAAAACCCAGTACCCCATATTCAGAAAGTAAAGAATTATAAATGCTGAATGATGCTTCATTTCCTAAAGTAGTTAGTGGAGTATACTCTTCCTCCGAATCAGCAAGCGTTAATACCGCATGCCTGTGCGAAAATGTACCACGTTTTACATCTTCACCACTTAACCTTACCGGGTGATTTTCTTTTAACAAAGTCCCATAAGCTAACAACTCGCCCATTGCCCAGTCAAAAACACGGGTTTCGTTCACCATCTTGCTGCGGTCTTCAAATAACTTCTCAATCTTTTTGAAGAATACTTTATCCTTTGGCAGTTCGGTAATTTTTTTACCTATTTCAAGCAGGTCTTCCTCAGCAACAGAGGTATCTGTTGAAATCAGTACCTCCCTGTCTGACGGCAAGTGCAAGCCTTGCCACGCTCCGGCAAACATTGGTATGGTATCAGTAAACCTGTCCTGTGCTTTTACCTCATCCAGTTGCTGCTGCAGCAGATTACGGAAATCTTTCTCTGCATCTTTCGCAAATTGCTCAGTAACGCTTCCTTCGGCTATAAGTCTTTTCAGATATACCTCGCGCGGATTAGGGTGTGCATCAATGGCTTTGTACAATACAGGCTGGGTGAACTTCGGCTCATCAGCTTCATTGTGGCCATACCTGCGGTAACAAAGTATATCAATAAATACATCGTCATGAAATAATTGGCGATACTCCATAGCCAGGTTAACCACATAAGCAAGTGCCTCCACATCATCGCCGTTAACGTGAAAAACAGGCGAAAGTACAGTTTTAGCCACATCAGTACAGTAAGTGCTTGAACGGGCATCCTTAAAGTTGGTGGTAAAACCTATCTGGTTATTTATTACAAGATGGATAGTACCTCCGGTACGGTAACCCTCAAGTTTTTCCATTTGGAGTACCTCATACACAATGCCCTGCCCCGCTACTGAAGCGTCGCCATGTATAAGGATAGGCGCTATTTTGCTGAAATCGCCATTATATTTAAAATCTATTTTTGAGCGTGTTATACCTTCAACTACCGGATCAACCGCTTCAAGGTGTGATGGGTTAGGGCAAAGGCTCAGGTGCACTTTTTTACCATTGGCAGCTGCAACGTCTGTGGAAAAACCAAGGTGGTACTTAACATCTCCGCCAAATGGTGAATCAGAGTCATAGTTTTTGCCCTCAAATTCAGAGAAAATCTCTTTATAGGTTTTCTCCATAATATTGGCAAGCACGTTCAAACGGCCGCGGTGTGCCATGCCTAGGATGAACTCCTCAATACCTATTTGCGCACCCTTTTGTATAACTGAATCAAGCGCCGGAATCATAGCTTCGGCCCCTTCCAATGAGAAGCGCTTTTGACCCAGGAACTTAGTTCCTAAAAAGTTTTCGAAAATAACAGCCTGGCTCAGCTTATTAAGCATAAGTTTTTTTTCATCAACAGTAAAGGAGGGCTTATTACGCTGTTTCTCCATCCTGTCTTCAAACCACTTTAGCTTAATGGGATTACGGATATAGCGATATTCGGCGCCAATGGTTCCGCAATAAGTATCTTCAAGCAGTTGGTGGATATCGCGCAATTTGGCAGGACCTAAGCCTACCTCAACACCCGCGTTAAAAACGGTATCCAGGTCGGCATCGCTCAGTCCGAAAGTATCAAGCTCTTTACCGGGAAAATATTTGCGCCTTTCACGTACAGGATTCGTTTTAGCAAACAAATGTCCGCGTGTGCGATACCCGTGTATCATATTAAGCACGTTGATCTCTTTTAAAAAAAGTTCCGGCGTTTCAGCGCTTACCGACTGCGCGTCTGACCCGCGTCCAAAATCAAATCCCTCGAAAAACTTTTGCCATCCAAAGTCAACCGACTCAGGGTCTTGTTTATATGTTTCGTATAAAGAATCGATGTATGCTGCGTTTCCGCTATTTATATAATCCAGGTCACTCATTGTAAATGCAATCTTAAAACACCGCAAAAGTAAACATAACGTATTACAAACTTTATATTTAATTTGTAAATCATGCAATTAGCTGGTGTATGTGAATAATGTATGTTTAACATATAAAAAGGGCTGTAGTTTAAAACCACAGCCCTTTTTATAGTATCATGACACTATTATTTATTTACAAGTATCTTCTTGGTTAAAAAGCATAAATGTTTTTTGGGTTATTTACTTACTACAATTTTTTTGTTAATTGTACGCCCGTCAATATTGATACTTACAATGTATACACCATTCTGGACTAGATTTCCAAGATCCACCAACTTTTCTAATTGACCAATTTGTTTAGTATAGAATATTTGTTTGCCGGCTATATCATATACATATATTTTTACTTCCTGGTATGGCAAACCGCCAATACGCAGAGTAAAACGTCCGTTGTTAGGGTTCGGAAAAATATCTGCAGCTACTTTTTTTCTGTTTTCACAATCGGGAGTACTTTGCCAGGCAGTAGCTATTGTGGAAATTTCTTTATCTACTGTATTCATCCAGGCAGTCCGTTCGTTTAATGGTGTTTCAGGCTGTAAGTAAAAGTTGTATTGAGTTAATGATAAACCTTTAGCACCGCCGGCAGCCCGAATATCAGAATTGGGAAGCTGAACATATTGTCCCCATATATTTTTAGCTTTTACAATAAGCCCGCTTGCACCCCATGCTATGGCATCCCCGGTACATTGCGGTTCACTTTCAAGGTTCGGACTTTTATTATCGTAGTAATGAGTAGATTGATTTAAGCCAAATATAAAGTTAGGGTTTCTGAGCCTGTTGTATCTGAATATTGTGCCTGATTCACTATTAATCATTTCCCAACGCAGAATACCATTATTAATATTATCAGGCTCTCCATCAATCAGGATACCGTTAAATACATGGCCGTTCAGTAATTGAGGAGTGGCAGGCATGTTGTTATTATTGTTATAAATCATTTTACCTGCTCCGGGTGCATAGTCGTAAAAGTCTACTACCCCATCAATGCCATGGACTCTCAGAATGGTATTAATAACTTCCATTTGTTCATAGCAGATATTATCCCTTTGGGTTAAAACCCCGCTATTTGCACCCATAAACGAACGTATTGCTCTTAGCGGGCCATCAATGTTAGCAATGAAAGCGCCACCATAGCCTTTTGTACTGTTTGCAGCAGTAGCATCCTGCGGACGCGGAGTAACGTCATCATTTGTAGTTCCCGAAAAAGTATTTTCGGTACGGCCACAGCTTACATCAAGGCTGTTTAAGCCATTAACAATTGCTATTTTATGGCCATCAATAACGTTTAGCTTCGCAGATGACAATAATTCAGCAGAGGACGGAGGGGTAGTAATTACCAGTTTGTTTTCAATCCATCTATCTCCAAACCCTTTGATGTAGTTTGGGGTAGTAACTGTAGATCTTTCGGCATTAGGCCCATATTGCAGATGGTAAAACTGTTTGTAATCTGCCGGGCCGTATTCGGTATTGTTATGTTTAAAAGTAAAATTATAAGTAACGGGATGCGAAAGGCCTGCATCTTGCTGTAAATAGGTGCCGGTTGAGGGTGAAATGTAGTCCGGATCACGCTTGAAAATATAGATATAAGCTGTAAGGCCCGAGTTTGGATCAGTACTTTGAATTTGCACACCTGTACAAATATCTACTCCGGGTGGGTACAAATTATTAGCCGGCGGAATAAGGCCGCCATCGCGTGCCATATATACTAATTCATCATTATCATCAAAAAACGGATTGTCATCAGCACCGGTAAAAGTGTTAGGGTCTGCATAAACTAAAATGGCGTTCTTTCCGCCCGTCTTTCCATCCATATCGTACTCAGGACCTCCGCGCCCATCCCAGGAGTCTTCAGGATTATCTCTTTTTTGCAGTCCGGCATTGTTATAGATTTGTGCACCACTAACTGCTTTCATTTCATCAATCTGTATAATTATCTGTTTCCACCGGTTACCATCATATTTAAACCCTACAAGGTCTGCTGGTTTATATATAGATAATAGGTTAAGTCTACTACCCTTTATAATTACAGGTGTAACTTTCAATTGCGGAGTGATTGATTGTGCTACCGAAAAGTTGTTCAGTAAAAAAATAAATAAGATTAGTGTCGGCAGAGTAACCGCTTTTTTCATGAGGATTAGGAGTGAACTGTATAAATGTATAAAAAAACGACTAAACGGGGACAATTTAGATGCCTTAAATGTGTCGGTATGATGAATTGCCTGATTAATGCAGTAGTTTGTGAACAAAACTACGCAGGTAGGAGAACCCTTCAAAGAGTACCGCCAAAAGGCCAACAATTAAGGTATATTGTTCAAAAGGATTCATATATAAATATATGAAAAATGGTAATTACAAACTAAATATTTTTACAATCAGGCCGCTCCGGCGGTTTGTTTTACAGGCAACCAGGTGTTAATAAAGGCGCTGCTGGTTTCCAGTTCGGCAGCCTGGCGCTGTATAAAGTTCCGGTTATCGCGAGGATCATTGCCTACTCCAGCTACAAAGGCCCAGTTGCCCCAGTTGCTCGCGGGCGAATAATCAATCAGTTTTTCTTCAAAATAAGCAGCGCCACGGGTCCAGTCAACCTTAAGGTCGCGTATCAGGTAACCTGCAACAACTTGCCTGTTATAATTATTAATATAACCGGTTGCGTTCAGTTCATGCATAACCGCGTCAATGTAAGGTATGCCGGTAGTACCTTGTTTCCATTGGGTAAAAAGCATGTCCTGGTTTATAGCAGTTTCAGGTGCTTCGTTTTTGAAGCCCTCTGGTTTAAAAAACTTCTGCCCGTGCTTTTTGAACATAAACCTGAAGTAATCGCGCCAGAGCAGTTCAAGTATAAGCTGACTACCCGAGTTTCCTTCATTACGCATAACTTCCCAGTATACCTGTCGCGGAGATAAACAGCCCAATGCCAGCCATGGCGACAGCTTTGAGGAATGTTCTGCAATAATTTGAGGGTTGTTTCGTGCCGCTTTAGTTCCTAAAGGGATAGTTTTATCAAAGTATATCTGCAAGGCATGCAATGCCGAGGATTCGCCGCCGGTAAAGTGGGTATTAGCACGCGGGTCATCGAAAGGCACATCCAAACCCAAATCAGATAAATAGGGTAGTCCGCCGGCATCTTTTATCTCGGGTATATTTAAATGTGCAGGACTTTCGGTTACAGGGCGGACGCTACTGTCACGCTCCACTTTTTTCCTGAAAACAGCAAAACTATCCGGTATATCCTTTATAGGGAACGGAAGGTCTTCTTTATGATATAAAGTATGGCCGATAAAGTGCTTCAAGTTAAGCCTGTTTTTCCATAAAGCGGCCTCTACCTGTTCAGAAATACCGGTTTCCTCAAAGGCGACTTCCCTGTGATGATAAACTTCGCTTACCTGGTACTCCTGGGCAAGTTGGGGCAATATATCTGCAGGATTGCCAATCCGTATAATGAGATCGCCGCCGAGTGAACGAAGATGTTCTCTCAAATCAGCTACAGATTCCAACAAAAAACGTGCACGGAAATTCCCTGTTTTGAAAGCGCCGTTGATGTTTGTGTTAAAATAAAAAGGATCGAAACAATAAACGGGTAATATTTTATCTGCTTTGCGTGTAGCTTCTAATAATATTTCGTTATCATGAATACGCAAATCATTTCTAAACCAAACCAGGATAGTTCTTTCGCTCATTGTTAAACAGGGGAGTATTAACTTTTCTGCAGTTTACAAAAATGCGATTTATTTATATTTATTCCACTTTGGCAATAATATTTTGACATGCTGCTAACATTGGGACGCTGTTAGCCAGGAAGTGCAATCGTTGTTACCTGCTCACTACTCTTTTCAAGGCCATCACATATCCCGTGTGTAACCCGTCATGAAAGGGCAAAAACCGAATAGCTTCATCAATAGTGTTCAGTTGAACGCCATACCGGGTTGTCCATGGCACATAGTTCGCAAACAAGTTATTATTGTAATCAGCTTCCAATTGCTGAAGTGTTGTAACAGCCAAGTCTTTTATTACGTCAAGTTGCTGTTCATCAATAAATTTCTCCGGTTTGGTATCAGGCTTAAATGCATAATAAAATTCTTCATCAATTACAGTTTTTAGTCCGGCACGTAAGTAGCATACACCCTGTTGAGCGGCTACCATGTGGGCTATGTTCCACACAATATTATTGTTAAAACCTTCAGGAACTTTATTTAATTGCTCTATGGTTAATCCTTCAATCAGTTTAAATAGTGCCAAGCGTGGTCTTTCAATGATCTCTATTGCTTTTATCATGTTTTTAGAATGGTTGTACGGCAGCTAAATTACACATTTAGGCCATTTGTTATACCTTTACAAAATTCTACACAAGCCGTACATGCAGGAAAGTATCGCAAATAACAAGTTTAATTCTGAACGATATATAAGCTGGTTTTTACTGCTATGGACAGGCTTAAACCTTTTGCAGGCCTGGACACTTGAACTGCACGCCGACGAGGCTTATTACTGGATGTTTTCCCGCTACCTTGATTGGGGATATTTTGATCATCCGCCTATGGTGGCACTGTTTATCCGCATGGGCGACAGCATAGTGCACAACGAGTTGGGATTAAGGTTTGTTAACATACTCTCAAGTACATTTTCAATCTTCCTGCTGTGGCGGATTGTAAGGCAGTACAATGCCAACGCTTTATGGTTTATACTGGTAAGCGGGGGCATGTTTATGCTGCATATCTACGGGTTTATAACCACTCCGGACGGTCCGTTATTCTTCTTTACCGTATTGTTTTTATTTGTATATCGATATTATCTCATTGAGAATAAATGGTGGCAGGCAATGCTTCTGGGTATTATCATAGCCTGTTTGTTATACAGTAAATATCATGCAGTGTTATTAATTGGGTTCACACTTGTAGCTAACTTAAAACAACTTACACGCGGCTCATTTTGGATTATTGTACTTATAGCGGGTGCTTTATATCTGCCGCATATTTACTGGCAAATACAACACGATTACCCATCTGTAAGCTATCACCTCTCTGATCGTTCTGAAAAAATATATAAACTCGATTTTACTTCAGTATATGTGCTGTCCCAGCTTTTAATGGCCGGGCCGCTTGTAGGTTGGTTATGGTTTTACAAAGGCTTTACTTTGCGCACAACTGACATTTTCCTGAGATCAGTTAAAGTTGTATTTATTGGTGTTATAGTCTTCTTTCTGCTATCTACCGCAAGGGGCGAGGTGCAGCCGCAGTGGACCATTATTGCCGTTGCTGCTTTAATAATATTAGTGCTGGTAAGCTTTCGCGGCAGCAACACTCCACCCATATGGCTTAAACGATTGGCCGCGGCCAATATAGTTATCATTGTTGTGGTAAGGCTGCTGCTGGTTTTTCAGCCACCTTTTGTGCGCAGCGTACAAGGTGTAAAAAACTTTTTTTACTACAAGGATTGGGCCCATGCCGTAAAGCAAAAAGTAGGTGACAACTGGCTGATGATGAACGATGGCTTTCAATTACCTGCACGATACTGTTATTATAATAATACGCTTAAGTGCTTTTCTTACGATCCGCGGTATACACGTTTGTCGCAATTTGAATTTTGGCCCCAGGAAGACAGTGTTCAGGGCAAGAGGGTTTACTACCTGCTGCGTAACCCTGCCCCTGGTTTTACAACTGATACCATACAAACCGCAGCCGGCCCGTGGTATGGTGTGTGGGTAGATAGCGTACGCACCTATCAAAAAGTTAACAAGTTTTTTCCGGCCCAGATCAACTACTACGCGGAAAGCCTGCTGATTATCGTTTAAATGAGCTGGTGATTGGTGGAAACTGAAGATAAATTGCCCCTTTATATTTTTAAACATGAACGGCGTGTAAATAACATCCAACCGGTTATATAATTTTTTGAGGTAATACGAATCACCATAAATAATATGATGCCCTTGACCGGCATAAAACTCATTAAATAAAGCAAAACGCTTGTAGCTTAAATAAGCATTTGCCACAAAACCCACCGGGTTTTTAAAGCCTTCATCGCGGGTTACCCGTTCCAGTGATACCATGGCACCAGCTTCAATACTTAATGAGTCAAGTGCAGTACGGTGGCTAAGATCAAGCCCAAGCCTTATCTGTGCAGCGCCATTGTCCTGTAGCGGTCGTTCCGGATCGGCTATTTCAGCTCCGGCATCGTGCAGCATCATAAAATAATGCGACAGACGTGTATACCGCGGATCGTAAGAAAAGCACTTAAGCGTATTAT
>Ga0181463_1000252_pt2 | contig 12605 bp, 8 predicted proteins | sample InSIn1gowninarea_FD_119071 | JGI IMG/M metagenome (GOLD analysis project Ga0181463, IMG submission 119071) | Clean room microbial communities from NASA Spacecraft Assembly Facility at Jet Propulsion Laboratory, Pasadena, California, USA -... ... | reverse complement strand
CCTTCAGATAAGAATGCTTTCAAGACTTTAAGAGACAACCCAGTCAATCAGATTTAGAGATCTGATCATGCGCCGAAGAGAACAGGAGATTCACCTTCTTTAGATCTTGACATTGAAGAATCACCACTAGTTCAAGAAGATTTGATAGAGTCAGGAAAAGACAAGGATAAGAGAGTTAAAGCCTCGAAGAAACTCAAGTTTGATGATCCAGTTGATCAATTTGTCTTTAAGGCCAGGAGACCCATAACAAGGAAGTTTAAACAAATACAGGAGGTACTGCCAAGAGCGGATTAAATAGGGGAGGTGACACGGCCTCATGAAAGAAAGGATAAAGGAAAAACAATTTCCATTCAGGAAGAAGATAGTGTGGAAGACTTGAAAAGGAGATTGGAATTGGCCAACTTTGAAATTGTTAGACTGAAGAAAGCTGCCAGGAAATTTGCAGTTAAGGAGGCTCATTTTAACCAAATGCAAGCTCAGTGGGAGGATCAAACATTTCAAATTCCTGAGGGGGTTGATTTTAGTGTTCAATTCCGTAGTTGGACTGTTCCTGCAATAAAGTAAGCTCAAATTATCAGAAAGGTCAATACAAACCTCAGATCTGTGATCAAGGTCATGAAGAAACAAATTGAAGACTTAAAGATACAGTTAAGCCAGTTGAAAGAATCTCCTTAAAGAAATCCCATTTCAAGTAAGCCTATGTTTCAAATTTTGATGGTTTTGCTTGGTATAATATTTCTGGAAGAATCATATATTTCCATTCAGTTTTGAAAGGCCTTGGAGTAGTTGAAAGAATGTTTAAATAGAAAGTGCCTCAAAATAACAAAATTTTGGGTTGAAACTGTGTTTTTTGGAAAAACACAGCAGTTTCGTAGCATGCTACGAAACTGCTGAAGATGATGACTAACGCTCAGCAGTTTCGTAGTGTGCTACGAAACTGCTAAAGCTACACAATCTAATCTTAGTAAACCTATTTTGAAATACAAGAAGAAATTTTGAAAAGGGAATATTATTGGCATTATGACTAAAGGTGTTGTCCTTGATGGCAACCTACACAGATGATGGACCTCAGTACTTCAAGCCAGCAGCAGAGATTGATGATCAGGGCTCAGATATTGAAGAAAATAAGACGAACGCAGGAAACCAGTTCAGAAAGTGTGTACCCGCAGGTACACCATGCAAGATCCGCGCCCAGAGACGCAGACCAGCCGTTCAGGGGGTGCGTCCGCCGAATGCACACACTTCAAGGCAGAGAAAAGCTCACGTGGGGGTTTCTTGTGATTTACTCTTGTTTTTGAGATGACGGTATTGTGTTATTATGGTTTTAATCTGTGGTATTGCTCCATGATTTAAGGAAGGGTTTGCTTATATAAAGCAAAGGAGATCATTTGTCAAGTATGATTTTTGGGTTGAATATCTTATGAGAACTAGCTCTGAAATTCTATGGGTGTAATGTCTAGATCTAAAGAAGGTGAATCTCCTGTTCTCTTCGGCGCATGATCAGATCTCTAAATCTGATTGACTGGGTTGTCTCTTAAAGTCTTGAAAGCATTCTTATCTGAAGGGCCGCAGGCACGGTAAAGGGAAAGTGTGCCGGGACGCAGGTCAGAGGAAGTTCAGGTGCATCTCTGAGGTGAAAGGACGCATAATAGTGTCGGGAGATCAGCGTACGGACGCAGGGTAGACAAGGTTCAGGTGCGTCCCTGAGGACAAAGGACGCAGCGCGATAGTGGTTTTGAGTGCGTCCCTGAGGTAAAGGACGCGGCGCGATAGTATTTCTGGGTGCGTCCCTGAGGAAAAAAGACGCGGTGCAGTTGAAGTAACAGTGCGTCGGCGCGGAGCACACCGGAAGGATCTCTGCGTGTGGGCGCAGGAGTGCAGAAGAGAAGCTGCGTCTGGTCGCAGACCACAGAAGGGAAAACTGCGTCCCTATCTTAAGATGTTCTGTTGACTGTATTTTTTTTTCTATTCATAAGGTGTTCTGGGTTAGCTCTGTAATTTCTGATCTGAAATCCATAGTGGACTGTAACTGTAGTTGTATACTTGTTGATCATTTGATGCTTTATGAAAAGAAGTAGGGGGTTGTAGCTCCCTTCCAGGAGGAGCCTGGAAAATGAGAGAGAGTTCTAGCTCTCTGCAGGTTGCAGCCTGCGTACTGGTAAAGGACTGCACCAGTACAAAATCATTGTAAAATAAGTTTCTAATTTGAAAGAAGACAGAGACATATTGCAGCAGGTGGCCTGATTGATGCTTCTCTTTGTTCATGCTCATTATTTTATGAAACTGATATGCACAAATAATTCAAAGTACAAATAAGGAAGATTTGTTTAATTGCTGCATAATACTGATTCACCCCCCCCTCTCAGTATTATTTCCAACAATTGGTATCAGAGTAGGTCCTTCAGAGAAGCTTGATCGCTTGAAGGTAGATCATTCATCATGAGCAACTATGAGAGAGAAGCATCAATCAGGCCACCGGTTTTTGATGGGACAAACTTCAATTATTGGAAGGTAAGAGTTACTGCCTATCTTCAATCTCTTGGTACAGAAGTTTGGGGCATTGTAGAAACAGGTTATGCTTTTCCTTCAGCTACTCCTACAGATCCGGATGAGAAAAAGAAATATGAAACAAATGCAAAAGCAGTCAGTACTCTATTGGGATGTATATATCAATCAGAATTCATGAAGGTAATGCACTATAAATCTGCAAAAAAAATATGGGACAAAATTGTCACAAGCTATGAAGGAGACGATCAGGTAAAGCGTGCTAAACTTCAAACTCTCAGGGTCAAGTATGAGAATCTCAGAATGTATAATGATGAAAGTGTGGCTAACTATTTCCTTAGAGTTGATGAGATTGTTAATTGCATGAAAAAATTGGGTGAAGAAATAAAAGAAGCTATTGTGGTTGAAAAAGTTCTAAGATCATTGTCTCCCAAATTTGAATCTAAAGTGTCTGCAATAGAAGAAAAGGAAAATCTACGAATTCTTACTATGTCTCAGCTTCACGGAATTCTAACTGCTTATGAAATGAGAAGAGAAGGTCCATCAGACAGAAGGGAAGCTGCTTTCAGGGCATCAGGCAAAGAAGATTATTATGAAGCAAGTCATGTTCCAGAAGAAGAGGAATCAAATTTTGTCAAAAATCTTCAAAGGGGTTCTGGAAGATTCAGAGGTAAGCTACCTTTTAAATGCTTTGCTTGTGGAAGAGTAGGTCATTATGCTGCAAAATTTCCTTATAAGGATAAAGGAAAGGAACCTGTTAGATGGAACAATAAACAAAGTGCAAATAAGAAAAGCTACTACACCCATGAAGATAGTGATGGTTTATCAAACAGTGATGAAGATGAACGAGGTAATAAATATACTTTGTTAATGGAAATTGAAGATGATGATTATGAGGATGCTGTAGATGTGGATAAACTCTATGATGAAATTACTAGACTCAAGAGATGTATAGAAGAAAGGAATGTAATCATTAATGCTTTACAATCTCAAATTGATGAAAAGGAAAGACATTTTGAAAAGCTAGAAGGTGAAATTGTTGGTCTTAGAAAAGAGATTGAGAAAACAAAAGCTATTAATCTTAAGTTTGTCAAAGGATCTGAAACTTTGGATAATATCATCAATGTACAACGTTCTCCTCTAAACAAGACAGGTCTGGGCTATAATGGAGAAACTTCTCAAGCTTCCACTTCAAAAAGTTATCTTGATGCAGCAAGGAGGAATGAGTAGAAGCACAATGAAAATGATCAGGCAAAACAGGGACAAATTGCTAACAGAAACTATCAGGGGCAATCCATCTTCAGGGTGAACAAAAGCTACAATCAGCCACAGGTAAAATCTTCTCAATTTAGTTCAATAATGGATGAAAATAGAAATTACAATCAATTGGGTGGAAGATTGGATAACCACAGGAATTTCTTCAATGGACAATGTTTCTCATGCCATAATTTTGGTCACAAAGCAGCACAATGTGTTGCATATAAAACAATCATGACTAGAGAAGCTCAAAAACAAAGAAGTATGACGGGGATTACAAAATGGACCTATAACAACTTTTCGGCTCTTGAGAATGAAGTTGAATGTTCTATTTGCAATAACTTTGGTCATGAAGACTCTGAATGCAGGAGCAGGTTCTGGAAGACAGCTCTGAAGGAACAAACCTCAAACGTCAGAACATGGAGAATAAAGGAAACACAACCAGAAAGATGCGGGATAGCCCTTTATGCAGAAGGTCAAGAAAATCTATGGTACATTGACAGCGGATGTTCGAAGCATATGATTGGGGACAAAGAAAAACTTGAGTCATATACCGCTTTAGAAAAGGGAAATAAAGTTCCTTTTGGAAACGATATCTCTGCAGCCATAAAGGGGAAAGGCATGGCTCAGTTAAAAGAAGGGGTCAAAGCTGGAAATGTGTTGTATGTTGATGGATTGAAACATAATCTTCTAAGTGTCAGCCAGATGTGTGATCAAGGAACCGAAGTGATATTTAGAACAAATGGATGTTTTGTTCGTGATCTTGATACAGGTAAAACAATGATCAGGGGCAAAAGAACTCCAAATAATCTATATCTATTTGAAGAAGGACAACAACAATGCTATCTAAGCAAAGAAGATGAACATTGGTTATGGCATCGAAGATTGGGGCATCTAAGTTTTTCACAAATAAGGAAAGCATGCAAAAATCAGGCAGTCCGCGATCTTCCAGATATCAAAATTCCAGACAACACCATGTGCAAATCATGTCAGTTCGGAAAGCAAACCAGAACTAATTTTGCAGAGAAGGAAGGATCAGCAAGCAGACCTCTCGAGCTAGTACATGTAGATACATGTGGGCCTTTCAGAAAAAGGACACCTCGGGGAGAAGAATAATTGATATTATTCATTGATGATTTCTCCAGGTTTGTTTGGTTAGGACTCATGAAACAAAAAGATGAAGCATTTGAAAAGTTCAAAATCTTCAAAGCCAGGGCTGAAAATGAATCAGGATACAAAATTAAGTGTCTCAGATCTGACAGAGGTGGGGAGTTTACCTCGAATGAATTTTTCGACTTCTGTGAAGAGAATGGGATAAGAAGAGAATTCTCTACAGCCATAACTCCTCAGCAAAATGGAGTTGTGGAAAGAATGAACAGAAAAGTCCAACAAATGGCTCGTGCTATGCTTGATGAATCAGGTACTCCCCCAACCTTCTAGGGTGAAGCTGCACATGCTGCTGTTATTATTCTCAACAAAACAAATGTCCGGGTGAGCAGTACTCAAACTCCTCATGAGCTCTGGAGTGGTAAAACTCCCTCGGTAAAGCACTTCAAAATCTTTGGGAGCAAATGCTATATTAAGAATACTAAAGAGCAGCTTGGCAAACTTGAACCTAGAGCAGATGAGGGCATTTTTCTTGGTTACTCTCCACATAGCAAAGCATACAAATGCTACAATAACAGACTTGGAAGAATTGTCGAAAGCATTGATGTCGTGGTTGATGAGAAGGGATACATTCCTAAGGAAGTACATCGGGAAGACATTGAAGAAGATGAAGACTACCCTCAGAAACAGAATGATGAAGAAGAAGAACTTCAAGAAGAACCTCAAGAAGAACCTCACGAAGAACCGGAGGAGAAGACAAGAATAGAAGAAAAGACTCCATCCAGATATGTTCAGAAGAATCATCCAGAATCTCAAATTATGGGGCAGAAAGAAGCAGGTGTTCAAACAAGAAGAACAATTGCACAAGCTTCAAGTTATCTGGCATTACTCTCTTCCACTGAACCACAAAATGTGACAGAAGCATGCAAAGATGAATGTTGGGTCAAAGCAATGGACGAAGAACTTGATCAGATCAAAAAGAACAACACTTGGGAATTGGTTCCCAGACCAAAGGATAAGAATGTCATAGGGACAAAATGGGTCTTCAAAAATAAATTGAATGAAAATGGAGAAGTTATTAGAAACAAGGCCAGACTTGTCTGTAAAGGGTATGCTCAGCAAGAAGGTATAGATTTTGAAGAAACCTTTGCTCCGGTTGCAAGACTTGAGGCCATCCGAATGTTTCTTGCTCTCTCAAGTTTTCAAAACTTCAAAGTATTTCAAATGGATGTGAAATCAGCCTTTCTGAATGGAGATTTAGAAGAAGAAGTATATATTGAACAACCAGATGAGTTCATCCTTGGAAATGGTCCAAAGCTTGTGTGAAAATTGAAAAAGGCCCTCTATGGTCTTAAACAAGCTCCAAGGGCTTGGTACTATCGTCTGGACAAATATCTTCATCAACAAGGTTTTTCAAAAGGGTCAGCAGATAACAATCTTTATATGAAAGTTGAAGATGACAAATTGCTAATACTTGTTGTGTATGTAGATGACATCATTTTTGGCAGCAATGAAGAAGCTATGAGTCAAAGATTTTCCTCTATCATGAAGAAAGAATTTGAAATGTCCTCACTGGGAGAACTGACATATTTTCTTGGTCTGCAAATCCAACAAAAAGAAGGAGGAATCTTTCTATCTCAAACCAAGTATCTCAAGCAGATTTTGAAGAAATATGGCATGGAAGATGCAAAACCAGTATCTACACCCATGGTCACAGGATTTAGCCTTAGTGCAAATGATGAATCTGCAGCAGTACATCAACCTACCTACAGATCCATGATTGGAAGTCTACTTTATTTGACAGGTACCCGACCGGACATCATGCATGATGTTGGAATAGTTGGAAGATTTCAGGCAAATCCAAAGGAGACTCATCTTCAGGAAGTAAAGAGAATCTTCAAATATCTTCAAGGGACTCAAAATTATGGCTTATGGTATCCTAGAGATACAGATCTTACTCTTCATGCATATACAGATGCAGATTGGGCCGGAAGCGTGGATGACAGGAAAAGCACAAGTGGTGGTGCGTTCTTTATGGGTTCCAGACTGGTATCTTGGTTCAGCAAGAAACAGAGTTCCATTGCCTTGTCTACAGCTGAAGAAGAATATGTTGCTGCTGCATCTTGTTGCACCCAACTCCTTTGGATGATGCAGACTTTGCAGGATTTTCAAATCACTTGTACTCCACCAATCCCCATCTTATGTGATAATACAAGTGCCATCAGCATCTCAAAGAATCCTGTTATGCATTCAAAAACCAAGCACATACCAATCAAGTACCACTTTCTTCGGGAACAAGTGCTTGAACAGAAAGTCAAGTTGGAGTATGTTCCTTCCAAGGAACAAGTTGCTGATATTCTCACCAAACCATTGCCCAGAGACACGTTTGAATACCTCAGGCAAAAGCTGGGGGTTGTTGATGCATCATCTTATTGTTGAACCTCTTCTTATTTGTGGTACAGGCTCAGGGGGAGCACATAATGCATTGTTGGCATTATGGATCTAGCTGCAATATGTTTCTATCTCTTTCATGGTGGTACAAGATCTGGTTCATGATCTTAGGGGGAGCATACCCATTTTCCCTTGATGTCAAAGGGGGAGAGTGACTTGGTGTGGTGGTTGCCATCAAGTCCAAAGGGGGAGATTGTTGGCATTATGACTAAAGGTGTTGTCCTTGATGGCAACCTACACAGATGATGGACCTCAGTACTTCAAGCCAGTAGCAGAGATTGATGATCAGGGCCCAGATCTTGAAGAAAATAAGACGGACGCAGGAAACCAGTTCAGAAAGTGCGTACCCGCAGGTACACCATGCAAGATCCGCGCCCAGAGACGCAGACCAGCCGTTCAGGGGGTGCGTCCGCTGAATGCACACACTTCAAGGCAGAGAAAAGCTCACGTGGGGGTTTCTTGTGATTTACACTTGTTTTTGAGCCGACGGTATTGTGTTATTACGGTTTTAATCCGTGGTATTGCTCCATGATTTAAGGAAGGGTTTGCCTATATAAAGCAAAGGAGATCATTTGTCAAGTATGCTTTTTGGGTTGAATATCTTATGAGAACTAGCTCTGAAATTCTATGGGTGTAATGTCTAGATCTAAAGAAGGCGAATCTCCTATTCTCTTCGGCGCATGATCAGATCTCTAAATCTGATTGAGTGGGTTGTCTCTTAAAGTCTTGAAAGAATTCTTATCTGAAGGGCCGCAAGCACGGTAAAGGGAAAGTGCGCCGGGACGCAGGTCAGAGGAAGTTCAGGTGCGTCTCTGAGGTGAAAGGACGCAGAACAGTGTCGGGAGATCAACGTATGGACGCAGGGCAGACAAGGTTCAGGTGCGTCCCTGAGGACAAAGGACGCGGAGCGATAGTGGTTTTGAGTGCGTCCCTGAGGTAAAGGACGCGGCGCGATAGTATTTCTGGGTGCGTCCCTGAGGCAAAAAGACGCGGTGCAGTTGAAGTAATAGTGTGTCGGCGTGCAGCACACCGGAAGGATCTCTGCGTGTGGGCGCAGGAGTGCAGAAGAGAAGCTGCGTCTGGTCGTAGACCACAGAAGGGAAAACTGCGTCCCTATCTTAAGATGTTCTGTTGACTGTATTTTTTTTTCTATTCATAAGGTGTTCTGGGTTAGCTCTGTAATTTCTGATCTGAAATCCTAGTGGACTGTAACTGTAGTTGTATACTTGTTGATCATTTGATGTTTTATGAAAAGAGGTAGGGGGTTGTAGCTCCCTTCCAGGAGGAGCCTGGAAAACGAGAGAGAGTTGTAGCTCTCTGCAGGTTGCAGCCTGTGTACTGGTAAAGGAATTCACCAGTACAAAATCATTGTAAAATAAGTTTCTAATTTGAAAGAAGACAGAGACATATTGCAGCAGGTGGTTTTCTCCCACATTGGGTTTCCACCTTACATCTTGTGTTCCTTGGTGTGACTATCTGTTTTGTTTGTTCATGCTCATTATTTTATGAAACTGATATGCACAAATAATTCAAAGTACAAATAAGGAAGATTTGTTTAATTGCTGCATAATACTGATTCACCCCCCCTCTCAGTATTATTTCCAACAAATATCTTCAAGGGATCATCTAAAACTATCAACTTTCAACAAGGTGAAGACAGGTGGAGGAAACATGTATTTGAATCCAACTTTAAACTTTTTGTCATAAATTGAGCACATTTACCACAGTCCAAGATATTTTAGATAGATTGGAAGAGCTTTCGCCTTCACACATGGAAGAGGTTGAGAACACATAAAAGATGTGGCATTCTGATATATTTTGGATAATCAAAGATGAAGGGCATGGTTCATTAGATTTGAACATTTTTTAGGCAAACCAAAGGCCGATAAATAGGGGTAGTTTCCCATGTTTCAGGGGCAATGGAGAAGATGTGACATTAAAGACAAGTATGGAGCTTTTAACATCCACTGCAGCTAAAATTAAAAAGGACCACATGTCAAAGAAAGAGAATGATTGTAATTAAGGCCATTATTAGCATAATATGGAGTTAGACTCCTATTTGATTTATATCTCTAGAAAGTCTAATTGTAGTTTGTTAGTTGGATCCTTTGAAAGTCTCCAATCTCTTTCTTAGTTGGATCCCAGTGATACAACATCACACATATCTTATGTAGATTCTGCTCCCGAAAACAAAACCATTTGTTGGCTTGGTGGGGCCTGACCCAGGACCAATGTTAGTTAGCTAAACAAATCCCTACACTAATTCCCCTTTTAGCATCAGCCCATGGAGCATGGACCAAAGTCTGACCTGAAGCAGTATGGAGGGATACTGGAACCAATTTTCCACACCCTAAGATGGTTGTGATGTTAGTTTATTCCTTCTATTCATGATCTCATGCAGGTTGTTAAGTTCTAGGGCCTTATTAGCCTATCCCTTTGTTACACCCTTCAGTACCTCCACGAAGGGTTATGATTGACCTTTGTGTAGCCCTAACCTACGGTTAAGGTAATTTCACACTGCTAGGGTAGCGTAGTGTGCAGATTCCCAAATTATCTTAAGCGTCTTACTTATCTTATTAAACAATCATAGTTAGCACTGCGTAAATAGATATTCTTACTTGTTTTCAATTATCCAATGTAATTACATACATGCATGTGTCATATAAGCAATATAAATGAAATTCATACCCAATATGTAAGATGCATTAACAAGAAACAAAGACATAGAATTTTTAAAATGCTTCTCTTTATTGATATCTTTAGATGATTACAGACTCTGTTCACCCTGTGCACATAGTTGCAGGGGTCCACGCACTCAGCTATAGACTTCTACCCTAGGCCTTTGCACACTCAGCTACAGAACCTCTACCTATGCTACGACGTGAAATTTAGACTTCTTGCCTTATTTCTCAAGACTTCTTCTACGATTATTACTCTTTTTTCTAACTACTTAGAGCGAGTTTACTTAGCTCTTTTTATACAATCCGATGGTCTGCCGACCATGGGTAGATTTTTACAACTAACTTTACAAAATAAGGGCAGACAACCCTTTATGACTCATGACACCTCCATGCTCCGTGACCACAAAATGTGGAGACTTTACAAATTTATTACAAAATTCAACCCAAAACATAGGCTTTTAGCCCAAAAAATATGCTTGGGTTCTAGTCAGAACATCCAAATGATGAGATCAAAACCACGCAAAGATGGACCCAGTGTTAATATTGTTACACGAAGTAGTATAACTACTAGGGACGATAAAGGGAAAAAATCTGAGGAAAATGTATGGGTATGCAAGGAGGCTAATGTTATGCTCTCAACCTATGAGAAATTCCAGAATACCAAATGTGTGAAGAAATACAATGAAGAACCCATAATATAATGAGAAAAACAAGTATTTTATTATTCAGAGATAAAATAAATGTTCACTTGCATCTTCAAGGGGGCAACCTCTAGCATAACAAAGCTCGATTAAAAAATAAGGCACGATGATATTTCCCTTGTAAATATGACTATTTATAGCTAAATTACCTTCAACAACCTAATGATTAGTGGTCCTTTGCATAACATGGGCTAACTCCTTTATTTATTAATTATGGCCTATTTGCAACTAACAATGGCACCTTTATTAAATGCGGGTCAACCACTTACAATTATTAATACAAGCTTTATTAACTCGTTGACTAACTATGACTATGACTTGACCTTATTGAGTTTATCACATAAATAAGAGGGTTAGGGTTTCACCCTAAAATGCCCTCGCCCATTAAAAGCAGCCTTGTACTCAAGGCTAAAGTTTTGAAAACTGATAAATAATAGTGGTTGGCTCTGAGGTCGCATCTTCTGGAGAGGTGTCTTTCCACTTGACGAGGACTTCCTTGATCGTGGCGCCACGTAGATATCTTTCATGAGTATTGAGGACCTATTTAGGTTGGAGCTAGAGTGAATCTTCCACATCCAATTTGGGTAGACTAGTTTGCATTCTGCAATTGTTCCTTGTGACTTTCTTAAGCCATGATACAGGGAAGACTAGATGGATGAAGTTGGTGGCAAGGCCAGCTTGTAGGCTACTGCTCTAATGCACTAAAGTATTTGATAAGGTCCATATAATTTTGGAGCTAATTTTTGGAAACCCTTTTATTTGAGTGTTTTCTTCTTATATGGTTGCAACCGCAAGAATACCCGATCCCCTTCTTGAAAGGTGTGCTCCAAATGATGTTGGTTTGCTTGTTGCTTCATTCGATTTTGAGCTTGATGGAGATTATCTTTGACATGTCATGGTGATATGGTTTTGTAGGAGTTGATCAACTTCCTTTACCTTAGAGAATCCAGGAATATAAGAAATAGGTGAAGGTGGGAGTTTTCCATACACTGATTCATATGGAGTCATCTTGGTGGCTTCATGATAGTTAGTATTATACTACCATTCAGCTAAAGGTATCCATTGTACCCATTGATGCTAATTTTTTGAAGTCAAGCATCGTAGGTATGTCTCTAAACATTTGTTGACTTCTTCAGTTTACCATTAGTTTGTGGATGATAGGAAGTAATTAGTTGGAGTTTAGTGCCTTATATCTTGAAAAGTTATTGCCAAAATTTGTTGGTGAAATTTAGGCCACAATCACACACAATGGAGGTTAGCATGCCATGCTGTTTGACGATCTGGTCCATGAAATATTGAGCCACCAAAGTGGGGGTAAATCGGTGGGGTAGAGCACAAAAATGAGCATATTTAGAAAGTATATCCACAACCACCATGATGACAAATTTATTTCCTAACTTTGGGAGACCAGTAATGAAATCCATAGAAACATTTGTCGAGATGGAGGTAGGGATTGGAAATGGTTGTAAGGTTCCTAGTAAATTGATTGTTTCTCCTTTGTGGCATTGACACACATGAAATTCAGTTATAAAAGCAAGAATGCCAATTTTCATGCCTGATCACAAGAAATAATGATGAGTTTGAGCACAAGTCTTCTGAAAGACTAGATGCCTTGTAGTGGGCGATGAGTGCAACTCTACCAACAAAGAAGAGCTTGATTACAAAATAAGACTCAATGATCTTTCGCTTCTAACTAAGACTATTTATAGCTAAATTACCTTCAACAACCTAACGACTAGTGGTCCTTTGCATAAGATGGGGTAAACTCTTTATTTGTTAAATATGGCTCATTTGCAACTAACTGTGGTCCCTTCTTAAATGCGGGTAACCACTTACAATTATTAATACAAGATTTATTGACTCTTTAACTAACTATGACTATGATTTGACCCTATTGGGCTTA
>Ga0181463_1000348_pt1 | contig 12607 bp, 9 predicted proteins | sample InSIn1gowninarea_FD_119071 | JGI IMG/M metagenome (GOLD analysis project Ga0181463, IMG submission 119071) | Clean room microbial communities from NASA Spacecraft Assembly Facility at Jet Propulsion Laboratory, Pasadena, California, USA -... ... | reverse complement strand
TGCTCAAAGTGCTCTTCTCGTTGAATTGGGGATGTGTAGAGTGTGATGAGCTAGAGGTAGCTTTGTCGTGTGTTGACGCCTCATACTCGTCTGCCTTGTGACCCTCGGCGATCTGGCTAACGGCGGCCTCGACGTTCTTCTCAAACTCTTCATCTGTGATGGTCAAGTTTGTGCGGTCAAGGTTTTCGATAAATGTCACAACACCCATCAGAGAGGAAATATAGTAACCAGCCTCTCCGCCCAGTTTATCTTGATTTCTGAAGCGTAGTATGTACTGCACATTGCTGACGAGATGCTCAGGGTTGGCGCGGAGGACAGTATAGATCAGCAGCGGCACGAAAGAGTCTGCGGATTGATCGCTCTTGTTGTTCTTGAGGTAGCCAAAGATGACTTTGCAGGTATTAAGGATGCAAATGACCTTGTCGCGAGGGGCACGGTATGAACCAATCTTGAGCAGTTCCTGCTGTGCGAGGACCAAGAAGCGTCTACCTTTATCGGTAATGGGTGCAATGTCAAGATGTTCTTCCCGGATCCAGCCGTAGATTCGTATCTTTTGTGCAATCACCTCATCACGTTCGACGTCTTCTTGGTGTTGGCCTCTCCTGCCTGGGCCATGAGGAGAATGGGTTTGATGGCGGAAGCGCTTCTTGGTTGGAGAGCTGACCTCCTGTGCGGGTATGGCAGGCGAAAAGGTCTGCGAGTATAGTCTGTTCATGACGAGCTTTTCCATGCCCTCTCTTGCATTATCGAACTCAGCATCACTGACAGTCCTCCAAACCTCGCATTGTGCCATCTTTTTCGAAATAAACTCGAGGAAGTCTGAGATGATCTTGACCTGCTCATGAACAGCCCATTGCTTCTTGCCAAACTCGTTGAGGAAGGAGCGAAGAAAGCGTGCGACTGGGTCGGCAGTGCGATGGCGGAGTTGTTCGAGAAAACGGTGGAAGTCGAAAGGAAGGACGGGTTCCGGGTCGGGGGAAGGCGGCGGAGGTTGGAAGATGGACGAGGCAGGACGAGGAGAATCGGTCCGTTCGGGTTGCTGGATGCTGACACCGGAGATGGAGCCGGGACGAACGGCAGCAGGACTGAACATGTAGCTGTCGCGCGATTGTTGACGCTGCAGTTTTGGGGACGTCATTGTGCTTGGTGAAGGTGAGGGATCTAGACTCGAGGTGCGCATGGGCAGTGAAGACATGTCAAGTCGAGGAGACATGATCTTCTGCAGAGCTGGGTCCGCCACGTCGTCGTCCATCTCGTCCATGATGTTGGCGAGCTCGTCGTCTTGGGCATACTGTCGTCGCAAGAACTTGTCATCCTTTGGGGGCGGTGGTGGAGGTGTGGGCGACCGCACTCTTTCCTTCTCTTTCTCCTTGTTGACCTGTGGTTGTGCCTCGTCCTCAAGCGGTTGCTTCTCATTCAGCTCTAGCTCTTGCGTCTTCTGTGCCAACTCATCGCTTGCTGCCGTTCTCGTTGTTGATGGCGGAAGTTGTGCAGGCTGAGAATTCTCCGAAGGGATACCCAGGTCGATCAGGACATTCTGCTCCTTTTCGGGGTCCATGTTGTGGTTGTTACTAAAAGTCGCCTTGTTGCATTCCAGTGCTGACGGCCGTCGACTCAATCAAATCCCGAGCTTACGAGTCCAACAATTTCCCAGTTTTGCCCAACTCTAGTCAAGCTTTGCCCATTCAAAATATGCTGGGTGGACGAGAATGCGACAAGTATGAGAGAAGAATATTAGATATTAGGTATGTTCCTTGCAGGTCAAACCATCGAGTCTGATCAGCTCCTTGACACTGGCGGCGAGGGGCATCTGCCACCACAAGCGCTGCCACTTCCGCCCATGACGCGAGTCTTGGCGCTTTCCTTCTCCCAAGCTTGTTCCGAAATTTATTTATCTTTCTTGTCTCACCTTTCTCGAAATCATGTGCGGTATCTTTTGTTCTGTCAGTGCTGCAGGACATATAGTACCTTCAGCAAGGCATCGCGACCTTCTACAAAGACGAGGCCCTGACTCGTTCAAGGAGTTGAAACAGCAATCTGGAAATGTCTACCTGACTTGTTTCAGCACAGTCCTCGCTCTCAGAGGTGACCATACTGTTATCCAACCTGTACAGCATTCGGACTATCCTGACTCTTTCCTCTGTTGGAATGGCGAAGCTTGGAAGTACGATAGTACTCCTATCTTGGGCAATGATTCAGAAATCGTCTTTGCTTCGGTATCTCGTTTGTTTGCCAACTGTGCAGTCTCATCTTCTTCGAGCAGTATTATGCAGGATGCTCTGAGTCACATCACTGGTCCCTATGCTTTTGCATACTTTGACTCAAAGTCGGACACTCTGTTCTTTGGTAGGGATCCTCTTGGCCGTCGTTCTTTGATGTACCGCGTCGACGAGAACGGCAGCTTCATCCTTTCTACCATCTCTGATTCAACAGAAAAGGGATGGGAGGAAATCGAAGCTGATGGCATATATTCGTTGAATCTCGGGTCTTTCCATGAGTCTATTCAACAGGGCGAGTCTTCCAAGCCAACATGCATTCCCTATCTCCACTCTCCCAATACTGTTGTATCCTCAGCGTCAACCTCTGATACATCAGCATCTCCACTCATTACTTCATCTCCTTCTGTTTCCAAGATAGAAGACTTGCTACGCAGATCTTTGGATTTGCGCATCTCGAACATCCCTTCTCATTCGCAGGCCGTCTCATCGCAGATACCAGCCAGTCTCGCTGTCCTATTTTCAGGTGGTCTTGACTGCACCCTCCTGGCCCGACTATCTCATGACACGTTGGATCCTTCACAGCCGATCGACCTGTTGAACGTCGCCTTTGAGAATCCGCGAGTACATCGTCGACCAGCGAATGCAGACTCTGACGAGCCTTGGTCGCCCTTCGAGCTTTGCCCTGACCGCATTACTGGAAGAGCTTCTTTCGCTGAGCTTCAAACGACATGTCCAAGCCGAACTTGGAGATTCGTTGCCATCAATGTCCCATACCAAGAGTTCCTCACTCACAGAACCGAAGTCATCAGCTTGATACATCCTCACAATACCGAGATGGATCTAAGCATTGCTTCTGCTTTATACTTTGCTTCCAGAGGACAAGGGGTAGTTCTCTCGGAAAGCCAGGAAGCAACCTCGTACACTTCTGAAGCACGTGTGCTGCTCTCTGGTTTAGGTGCCGATGAGCTTTTCGGTGGCTACACCCGACATGATACCGCTTTCCGCCGTCATGGATTTACTGGACTCCTGGAAGAGCTTAATCTGGATGTTGAGAGATTAGGAAAGCGTAATCTTGGTCGCGATGATCGCGTTCTTTCCAATTGGGCAAGGGAGACCCGATTTCCCTTTCTGGACGAAGACCTTGTTTCGTGGGCAGTCAATGCTCCTGTTTGGGAAAGGTGCGGGTTCGGAGAGGACCAGACTACCCTCGACAGCGAGACTGGTACGCTGGAGCCTGCGAAAAAGGTGCTCCGTTGTCTGGCATGGAAACTTGGCATGAAGAATGTTGCGGCAGAGAAAAAGCGTGCAGTAAGTTTGGTTTCACACTACTTCTATCGATTCACTGACAAATTCTACAGATTCAATTCGGCGCTCGTACAGCCAAAATGGAAGTCGGTAAATCGAAAGGAACACACACTATCGCATAAAATCATGTACAAGCAGTCTATGCGACAAGTTACAGAGGAGGGCCTGTGGTACCCTCACACAAGCTGTCTGCAACCTCATTTGCCCTTCTTGGTCTCATTGAGCTCAGGGTTATAGTATTCAAGATACGATCCCTTGTATCCCAACAGACCTCCACCGATCCATCTGCCGATCACGACACCCAGACCATAAGTCACATACTGCATCAGCCATCTCGGACCAACATCCCAAGCCAAACTCACCTCAGCCGAGTCCAAGAATAGCAACAGTTGAGGAAGACTGGGAGAGGTGTTTTGACGACTGCAGTCTTCGAGATAAGAGTACAGGTTTCGGAAGAAGCGCTCGCTGACACCAAGATCGGTGGACGTAGTCTCTGATGAGAGGGGTGATGTCTCGGCTGAGATTTCAATCACACATGGACCTTTGTACGATGGGTCTGGAGCGAAGGTGTGGGGAGCACCTGGTGTGATGTTGATGCGTGGGTTCGGGTCTGTAGCAGAGATCTTGGTGTCTTTGCCGTTAAGCGTGAAAACGAAAGTGCTGTTTCTGGTCAGCATTGTTACTGGAGAAGGGAGACAGTCAGCATACCCTTGGGTCACTGTGAAGTGCTCCTCCTGGTACCAGTGCCAGTGGTAAGGAGGAACAAGTTGCTCGCGTTGGGACTTGGTGATGGCGGATGAGTCGGGATATGTCTGGATTTCGAGGACGCTGTTACCGGTTTGAGGGGTCTGCCATTTTGTCGTTCTGGCGCCGTCGCAGCTGACCAGGTGATCTGACTCTGCTGTCTTTGTACGGACGAAGGACATGGCTTCGATTTGGCTGGAAACACGTCGTTAGACTAGACATTCATTCGGTCGGACTAGTCTGTGAGAGCGAGGTGAAGAGGTAAGGAAGGAGTTGTTTTGAGAAGAAGGCAATAGGTAAATCATCAACGGTCTGCTCATAGAACGCGTAGCTACCATGGAGTAAATTGAACATCGCCATGCAATCCAGAGAAGACTCATGGTTACACAGATGATCTAGACGTCCATTACAACGTTCTGTCTGTCACACCTCAAGCTGTAGAAATGCATGATGCTTTCCGTAATAAAGTCGAGTCCAGTGAGAGGGCGCTGAGTAACTTCTCTCTCTGGGCTTCTTCACCAAACTCGAAAACATTATGCATTTCTACAAGCTGAAGAGGACTTTGGTTGGGAGAAATGTGGAGAGATAACAGCAGATTGACTGACCTAATAAATACAGATGATTCGATAGGTAGGAGGTACAAGTTGTTGGATAGACGTTCCCATCATGGCAAACGCGCAGAAGCTATGACCAGGCAAGCACATGCTTGAGGGGATCCGTTTCGAGAAGGCACCCATGACGTGCCTGCGTTTGTTTGTAGACAGCCATATCGAAATCGCATACGTCTGAACACAGCCTCCAAGCAGACATCAACACATCACAAATCAATATGGATTCAAGTCACGAAGGCCTTATCGCTCAGTTCAGTGGTATTACGGGTGCTTCACCTGCAACTGTAAGTTTGAATTGAACCCTTCCCCACATGCACATGCGTCACGACCGACTTTCTTTGGCTTCGATACCCGTACCTTTCCTCGCGCCTTCGTATCACCATCTGACTTATCATCAACACAGGCACAAACCACTCTCGCCTCATCCGACTGGAACCTCGAACAAGCCGTTACACTCTACTTCGCCTCTCACGACGATCCCGCCGAAGCCAGCTCCGACGAAGACGTAGAAGAGCAAGCCGTTCCATCCCTACCATCAACAACTCCCGCCGCCAACACCTCATCATCATCATCAACCAACCGTCCTCCACCCACAAATCCATCCAACATGGTTCGCACTTTCCGTGATCTTCAGAACGACGATGACCATGGCGACGACGACCATGGCGATCAAGACCCTCAGCAGGACTTCTTCGCTGGAGGCGAGAAGTCCGGTCTCGCCGTTCAGGACCCCAACAGACGCCCTCAGGATCACTTCCGTAACATTATGCAGCAAGCCAGAGAGTATGTCTATCTTCGTCTTCACTTCCGCCTTCTGGGCACCCTCGCAATCAGTCAGCTAATTCATCACCAGAAATCGCGCTCGTCCCGGCGATGAAGATGAAGACGAAGCGGCACCCGCCCAAGCCAGCGGTGCCTTCTCAGGCCGCGCACAAACCCTCGGCGGCGACGATGCTCCCTCGCGTGTCATCGAATCCCCCCATGCCTCTGCTGCACCCACAAACGCCCGCTCTGCCCCGCCTCGTGTGAGCCGCACGCTGCACTTATGGCAGGACGGCTTCAGTATTGACGATGGGCCCCTCCATCGCTTCGACGACCCAGCAAACGCTCCCGTACTCGCGCTTATCAATCAAGGACGTGCTCCTCTCGCACTTCTCGGCGTTCAGCCAGGCCAAGAAGTTGACCTCCAGCTAGACCCACACAAGGACGAGAAGTACACGCCACCCAAGAGGCAGTACAAGCCCTTCGGCGGTGCTGGTCAGCGCCTGGGCTCGCCTACCCCTGGCCCCTCTGGCTCCACGCCCGCACCTGCTGCTCCTGCTGTCCCTTCCACATCAGCAGCTTCACCCGCAGCATCTTCAGCTCCCAAGGTTGATGTTGACGAGTCACAGCCTACGGTTCAGCTCCAGATTCGCCTTGGCGATGGTACCCGCTTGGTATCGCGCTTTAACACTAGCCATACCGTCGGTGAAGTCTACGATTTTGTCACTGCCAGTAGCGTCGCTAGTCAGAGCAGAGAATTCGAGCTCATGACTACCTTCCCCAACAAGGCCCTGACCGATATGGACGCTAAGTTGGAGGATTTGGCCGAACTTAACCGAGGCGGCGTCGTGGTTCAGAAATGGACTTAGACCCATGGAGCATGACCTTCCAAAAAGCCCGGAGTGGCTACGGCTTTGGTGTAATATTAGGTAGCATTCATGAGCATCTCATGGTCCCAAACTGGGAATTAGCATCAGTAGAAATGCACAATGCTTTTCAAATCACCACGTATGTCCAGTGAAAGCGTGAAAATTTCTCCATCTCCTTGGACAAATGTACAGAAACCAAAAGTATTGTGCATTGCGACAGGTGTTTTTGTCGCTGTATAGGAGCATGGGAGTGAGATAATGTTATCAAGATGCTGTATACGGATGGTCACAGCACGTTTACTAGTGCATCAGGTTGTGTCAGAGCTCTGTAACGCGTTCCGAACATGCTGTTATATAACAAGTCTCCAAAACATCTCAACAGAGACATGCATTCGTTCTTTTGTGTTCTCGAATCCAAGTATCAGGCATGTGTGGCATATAACAAGCAAAATCGACAATCGCCGATTGACTTCACCGCTAGTAACGATCACTGTAGAGATCTTGTGACAGATTGAACCTATATCACTGTTGCTTCAACAGAAGTAGAAGACAACTGAGCCTTTGGAGGGCAGCATGTCATGGCATGGCTTCTTTCATGTCAGGTCCGATGCTGGTGAGGTTGCTGCATGGTTTCAGAGTCTATTTGCGATTGGATGACGAGCAGCATTAGAGAGAATATAAAAGTAGGTTGCAAAAAAATAGCCATTCATGGTGAGAATTTTGATCCAACATAGCTGGTGTATGAAGAAGCCACAGTACCGTTCGGTTCTGTTCATCGGCCTACCTGGCGGAGCTTATGAATCCTGCGGTAGTTTCTTGGTCGAGGTATTGCCATTGCCAGATCCAGGTTACTTGACTTGAGCAGATGATAATAGGGTTGGCAGTCGGGCTAGATGTACGTAGTATGTATGCTTGAGCAACTGCAGTGGGCGAAGAAGAAGCCCAAATTTGTCGATTGGTCTGTGTGGGTAGTGATTTCAATTTGTTGTGGTCTAGTTGATAGTGTATCCGCCGTCTGCTACCAATGCGGCTCCTTGGACAAACGATGACTTTGGTGAGCAGAGGAAAAGGATGCAGTCGGCGATCTCGGTCGGTGTACCTGCTCTGTAGTACCCAAATCAGCACTTTTGGCCAGACGACAAATTTTCCAATGTCAAGAGAATGTCTCGGTGGTCTTCTCCGCTGTCGTCTCCAGAACGCCGCGATGAATGTGATTTGAGGCTTCAAGACACAAAACGCAAATATTGATCCAATTTTGAATGAGCAGCGGAAGATTGGACGTAACAATTAGAGAAAAGCGGACATACCTGTTCATGGGAGCTATGGAAATCGCCTTTCGGACCTCATCGTTGATAAGTGGTGTTTCGACAACGCCAGGACATACGCAATTGACTCTGATATTATGTTCCGAATAATCCAAAGCATCGGATTTCGTCAAGCCAATGATAGCAGCTTTTGCTGAACAGTATGCCGCTGTAAATCATATCAGCATCATATACATCAACTGCGAGGGTAGGGGTCGCAAACTTACGTGCTTGAGGTCTGGCCACAATACCCAACTGACTAGCCACATTCACGATGGCACCTCTACTCCCTTTTCTCCCATCGTGAGTCTCCAGTGGCTCCTGATTAACCATCACCTTCAACTCCTCCCTCGAACACAGCCACGATCCACGATAATCTACATTAACAATATGATCGAATTCCTCCAAAGTCATCTCATGGGATTTCTTTGCTGCTCCCAAAACACCGGCGCAATTTACTGCATAGTCGATTCTGCCGAACTTCTCGACGGCTTTGCGGAAGAGGCTTCGTACTGCTTCGGGGGATGAGATGTCGGTGGGGATGGCGAGGAATTGGGTGTTGGGGTAGGATTTGGTGAGGGATTCTTGGGTTGTGGTGAGGGAAGCTTCGGAGATGTCGGCGAGGACGATGCGGGTGCAACCTTCTTGGGCGAAGGATGTTGCTGTTGCTTTACCGATACCTGGTACAGTTTTGTGAGATAGAGTTGTGTATAAAATCGCGGATGTGTTGAAGCTTACCGGAGGATGCACCAGTGATGAGAGCGACGCCGGGGAAGAGAGTTGAGGACATGCTTGACAACACGAAAGAGAGAGCAGACAACTTGCTAGAGAAGAAAGATATTGTGAACTTGTATTCAAGACTGGGTACCCCAATATTATGTATGGTGGTCTTCCTATCTTGATCCTATCGATAGGTACATCATTGCGGCGTCGGCCAAGGGTCGGATCCGAGGGCGGAAGTGGGGAAAAAGTGTCATGGAGAGCTGTCAAAACATGGAGCAGTTGGAGTACTTAGTTGGAGTAACCGGATAAATCATTTTGGTGATTGACAAGACAGCTTCGGACGTGTTATCAAGAAACAGAGGATTTTGTATTCTTCGTCGTCAGAGACGAAGACAAGGGCACGAGAAATGCACAGCCTCGAGAGGGGAAAAGAGGATGTTCGTGATGAGCGATTTCTGAAACAGCAGCGGCGAGCAACCTGGTCGCGTATCGCGTATTACTCGTCAAAAGGGCATTGGAAGATGATATCGAACAGCGATGGAAAGTAAGAAACGAGCAAGGAGAAGAGCAAGATCCTCCGATAGCGAATGGAATGATGACCAGAAAGATGCAAATAGCTTGGCCGAGGCGTTCGTGGGTTAGGTGTATACAAAAAAGGCCGGGCGGGAGGCATGTCTGCAGACTTGGCGGGCCATTGGAAACGTTGAAGACAGCCGCCCCGAAAAGGAGAAAGGAGAAGAGGGAATGGCAAACGGCAGGTGTGTGATAAGGGGGAGACTTGTTCATGATCAATCGTTGGTTGATTCTCGTGTTTCAGCGGCCCTGACACTTTTCCTTTATGAATTTACGAAAAAGCGACTCTAGCATAGACTCTAACAATCAACAGCTCGTCAGCGACTGAGCGTGCTCCAACTACAACACGGTAGAGCAGCCCCCTCTGCTCAATTATACAGCAGCCATGCTGCTTTCGCCATTCGGGTCGCCGCGACGACTGGCAGTTGTGACGATACTTGTCTTCCTGGCAATTGTCGTCCTGGTACGCAACTCGACTTATTCCGAATACCTCCCCAAGTACGACCTTCCCAAATTTACCAACGGTAGAGTGCCCGAGGACACGACAACCGGCAGCAGCAGCTTCAAGGAAGACTCGGGAAAGAGCGAGCTATGGCAGGAATACAAGCCCGACCAGGACAAGATTCACGCAGCGCCACCTCCGCCGCTAAAGGAGGAAGAGTACGAGGAGAAGCCCGTACACACCACCATCGTCACCACCTCGCATTCGTCTTCGTCCTCGTCAACCTCAGCCTCCGTCGCATCGTCCTCGGATTCAGTGAGCACATCTGCCACAAAGACAGGCACTACTGCCAAAATCACACCTTTTGTACATGCTTCGTACAAGGAGTTGCAGGCAAAGATCAAGGAGTTTATCCAATGGGATCGTCCAAACAAGGGCGGCCATTGGCCTGGCTACGGCGACTATGTCGACAAGGATTATGATCCGAATCGATGGGAGGGTCTCCCCATGTATGTTGCTGCAACATTGCCAGACCAATACTCGACTGACACATATACAGGAACGTCGACTACTACGCATCCAACGGCATCAACCAGCTCGAGAAGATGGGCTTGAACGCCACTCCCTACCTGCCATACCCCGATTACCAATCCACCGAATACAAGAAGCATTGGACTGGGGAATATATTTCCTGCAAGGGCCCTCGCGGTCAGACACTAGACAAGAGTCCGGAAGACCTGGTTCACGCCTGGCCACAATTGCCCCAGAACTTCCCCAACATCAGTGTTGGTTCGGATCTAGGCATCGACTTGGACTCATGCTTCGACCGCGAATCACGCTACACTCCATACGACAGCACAGCCAAGAATGCACCCGACTGGGGAAGTGTGCGCTGGGGCGAATTGCAGAACGACTGTCTGAGCAAGAACAAGGAGCGTTACGGCGAACATCAGCGCAAGTCAATGCAGCTCAGACCCAGCAGAACCATGCCCAAGGAGGATGAGTCAACGCAGCATGCCGAATCCACAAATGCTGCTAAGCCTCATCACCGTACCGCTATCCTGATTCGCACCTGGGAAGGCTACGTATACACCGAGAACGACCTTCAAGCCATTCGCTCTCTTGTCACCGAAACTTCCCTCCTCAGTGGAGGCGAGTACCAAGTCTACCTTTTCGTCAACGTCAAGCAACGCGACGCCGATATCTATGACAATGAGGAGACATACAACAGCGTCCTCCATGCCGTCGTTCCTGAAGAGCTCCGTGATATCTCCGTCCTCTGGACTGAAAAGGTCTGTGAAGAGTGGTACCCCAAGGTTGGCGACTGGCAAGTCTACTGGATGCAGTTCATGCCTCTGCAATGGTTCTCAAAGACTCACCCCGAATTCGACTACGTCTGGAACTGGGAGACCGATGCTAGATACACCGGAAACCCCTACCACTTCCTCGAACAGGTTAGCTTCTTCGCTCAAAAGATGCCGAGAAAGCATCTTTGGGAGAGAAACGCACGCTTCTATCTCCCCGAGGCCCATGGAGATTTCCAATCTTACCTCGCAGATACTGACGGAGCTATCGCAAATGCGACAAAGCAAGGCAATATGACTCCTGTATGGGGTGCCCTTCCTTACGCCTCGACCCAAATTCCCATCGGCCCGAAACCTCCGACCAGACAAGAAGACGACGATTTCGCGTGGGGTGTAGGTGAGGAGGCTGATCTTATTACTCTCCAACCAATCTGGGATCCTAACGACACACAATGGTCCTACCGCCACAAGATCTGGAACTTCATCCCCGGCGTCCGACCAATCTTTACAGCTGAAAACGGAGCAGCTGAAGGGTTCTACCACGAAGGTTTCGAGACTATTCCCCGTCGCGTCTTCATCAACACGCTCGCCCGTTTCTCCAAGCGCATGCTTCACGCCATGCACGTGGAGAACTTGAATGGCAGGTCTATGCAAGCGGAAATGTGGCCTGCGACTGTGGCTCTCCAACACGGTCTCAAGGCCGTCTATGCACCCCACCCCATCTGGTCCTCTCACCACTGGCCCGCTTGGTACGCTGACGCGATCTTCAACGCCGACGCCGGAATCCCTGCTCGTTGGTCTCAACAGTTCGATTCTGCATATGCCCACGATCGCGAAGTCAACTTCAAAACATGGTCGTGGTATTATGCTACCGACTTCCCTAAGACGTTGTTCTGGCGCTGGCTCGGCTGGGAAGCAGAAGATGACGGTCTGGGATCTTGGGGAGGCAAACAAGATGAGAACGAGGGTAAAGACATCAGGGGTATTGGTATGGTAGGTGGGCAAGGCAAGATGTGTTTACCTGGTATGCTGTTGCATCCTGTAAAAAAGGTTTCCAAACCCCAAGGGCAGAACTAGAAGTCACCCATTTGTTTACACGGGCGTTTCTTGGGAACATGGAGTTTTTGGCACGACTAAAATGTCTTTGTTCTTGTCATTAGATATATCTGTTGTATATCCCCCCATATTGCATTTACTTTACTCGTTCTGCACATCTCTTCTCTCTTTTTCCCTCTCATCTCGTGTCTTTTCACATATACCCCTCTTTCCCCTCCTCCCTCTTTATAATCTCTTCAATTGCGGAATACCCGCATACTCCCATCAACACATGATCCGAACAGTAGATTCCAAATCCGTCATCTAAAGCCAGGATATGGCAGTCTTTGGATGGATCTTGGTTGTGCATGAAGTCTTGGACTTCGGTGTAGTATTCGAGTATGTGGTAGTTGTCGAGGTTTATGCTTGGGTAGAGGTGGGTTGGTGTGGCGAAGCAGGAGGCTGGAGCTAGTGACATTTTTTGTGATGGTTGGTGGGTGGTGGTGTTGGTGGCAATGTAGTTGCAGGTTGTGGTTGTAGTTATAGCTGTTGTTGTGGTCGTGGTTTGAGGTGACTGGAAGATATGTTTTTGTGAGGATTGGTGTGTTGTGAGTATTCGGGGGACAGAAGGGGAGTATTGTGGTAGAGTGGTTAAGGCTGATTTGGGGGGTTTAGGGTGGTGGATGAGAGGGGATGGGGGGTGGACGTGTGATGGG